>UMGX01007520.1_pt1 | contig 66651 bp, 51 predicted proteins | sample 1965411 | NCBI WGS metagenome assembly UMGX01 (sample SAMEA4836086, study PRJEB28245) | human gut metagenome | biome: gut microbiome; material: fecal sample | place: Denmark | collected 2008 | reverse complement strand
CCTCCTAGAGAACTATTTCTCCAGGTTCAGGGGCGCACCCCCCGGGTCGCGCGGACACGCTTATAGAGACGTCTCAATATGTGCCTGTCCCCAATTGAGACGCGGCCAAGTGACAGGTGTCGTTCAAGGCCCCCGGGATGCCGTTCGCCGAGTGGTATCCCGGGGGTCTTTGTATGCGTTGCGTAATGAGACGGTTTGCGAATATATGCATGAACATGGATATCTAGCTGCGGAAATAAGGATTCTGTTAACAACGAAAATAAATAAAAGACCCATCTAGCTGCAAATATGCACTATTTCCGCAGTTCGACGAAGGGTTGTTTAGCGCAGACGAACGGCACACCATTACCTATGTTGTGTTCAAAACGTGTAGCAACAAAGGAGGTTGTGTGATGGTAAGTATCGTTTTGGCAAGCCACGGTGACTTGGCAGAGGGTCTGAAGATGACCGGTTCTATGGTCTTCGGCGATCAGCCCAACGTCGCCACGGTTTCCCTCATGCCGAGCATGGGTCCGGACGACTTCCGCCAGAAGGTGGAAGAGGCGGTCGCTTCCTTCGACGATCCCGAGGACGTCTTGTTCCTCGTCGATCTGTGGGGTGGCACTCCCTTCAACCAGATCAGCGGTCTGTTCGACGCCCATCCCAGTTGGGCGATCCTGACTGGTGTGAACCTGCCGATGCTTGTCGAGGTGTACACCGCTCGCTTCGACGCATCCAAGACGGCCCACGATATCGCCAAGCACGTCATTTCCGAGGCCCGCGCCGGCGTTCGCGTCAAGCCCGAGTCTCTCGAGCCTGTGGAGGCCAAGCCCGCGGCAGCCGCGGCGCCGGCCGCCCATCAGGGTGCCATCCCCGAGGGCACGGTCCTCGGCGACGGCCACATCAAGTTCGTGCTCGCCCGTGTCGATACCCGTCTGCTCCACGGTCAGGTGGCAACCACGTGGACCAAGATGACCAGCCCCGATCGCATCATCGTCGTGTCCGACGCCGTCTCTCACGATGACCTGCGCAAGTCCATGATCATGGAGGCCGCGCCTCCCGGAGTTAAGGCCCACGTCGTCCCGGTCCAGAAGATGATCGAGGTCGCCAAGGACCCGCGTTTCGGCGCCACCAAGGCCATGCTCCTGTTCGAGACCCCGCAGGACCTGCTCCGCGCGGTCGAGGGCGGCGTGGACATCAAGGAGGTCAACCTCGGCTCGATGGCCCACTCCGTGGGCAAGGTCGTCGTGACCAACGCCATCGCCATGGATAACGACGATGTCGAGACGCTCGAGAAGCTCGCCGCTCGCGGCATCACCTTCGATATCCGCAAGGTCCCGGCCGATTCCGCCGAGTCCTTCGACGCGATGATCAAGAAGGCCAAGTCCGAGCTGGCCGCCCAGTAAAGGAGGGAATATGTCAGCACTTTCGATCGTTTTGATCGCCATCATCGCGCTGCTGGCCGGTATGGAGGGTATTCTGGACGAGTTCCAGTTCCACCAGCCGCTCGTGGCCTGCACGCTCATCGGTCTCGTGTCCGGCCACCTGCAGGAGGGCGTCATGCTCGGCGGCTCCTTGCAGATGATCGCCCTCGGTTGGGCGAACGTCGGCGCCGCCGTCGCGCCCGATGCGGCCCTGGCCTCCGTTGCGTCCGCCATCATCATGGTGCTTGCGCTCGACGGTGGTACGGCCGACTCCCAGACCGCCATCACCACCTCCATCGCTCTCGCCGTGCCGCTGTCCGTGGCTGGCTTGTTCCTGACGATGATTTGCCGCACGCTCGCCATCCCCATAGTTCACGCCATGGATGCCGCCGCCGAGAAGGGCGACTTCAAGGGCATTGAGATGTGGCAGATCCTGGCCATCCTCATGCAGGGTGCCCGCATCGCCATCCCGGCTGTGGCCCTGTGCTTCGTCTCGCCCGAGATTGTGACTAACGCGCTCAACATGATGCCCGCATGGCTGTCCGGCGGCATGGCCGTCGGCGGTGGCATGGTCGCTGCCGTCGGTTACGCCATGGTCATCAACATGATGGCGACCAAGGAGGTCTGGCCGTTCTTCGCGCTCGGCTTCGTCTTCGCCGCTATCCAGCAGCTCACGCTCATCGCCCTCGGCGTCATCGGCGTGTCCCTCGCCCTGCTGTACCTCGGCCTCAAGGACCTGGCCAAGAACAGCGGCGGCTCTGCCGGTACCGGCGATCCGCTCGGCGACATCCTGAACGATTACGAGTAAGGAAGGGAGGACGTACATCATGGCAGAGAACAAGGTTCAGCTTTCCAAGTCCGACCGCATGTCGGTGTGCATGCGTCATCAGTTCCTGCAGGGCTCGTGGAACTACGAGCGCATGCAGAACGGCGGCTGGTGCTTCGCTATGATCCCCGCGATCAAGAAGCTCTACTCCAACAAGGAGGACCAGATTGCGGCGCTCAAGCGTCACATGGAGTTCTACAACACGCATCCGTACGTGTCCGCTCCCGTCATCGGCGTCACCCTCGCTCTTGAGGAGGACCGCGCCAACGGCGCTCAGGTCGAGGACGCTGCGATCCAGGGCGTGAAGGTCGGTATGATGGGCCCGCTGGCCGGTGTCGGCGACCCCGTCTTCTGGTTCACCCTTCGCCCGATCCTCGGCGCGCTCGGCGCTTCCCTGGCCCTCGGTGGCTCCATCATGGGTCCGCTGCTGTTCTTCTTCGCGTGGAACATCATCCGCATTGCGTTCCTTTGGTACACCCAGGAGTTCGGCTACAAGGTTGGCACCTCCATCACCAAGGACCTCTCTGGCGGTCTGATGGGCAAGATCACCGAGGGTGCCTCCATTCTGGGCATGTTCATCATCGGCGCGCTCGTGCAGCGCTGGGTGAGCATCTCCTTCACCCCGGTCGTCTCCACGGTTCAGCAGTCCCCCGGCGCCTACATCGATTGGGCGAGCCTGCCCGCGGGTGCTGAGGGCATCCATCAGGCCCTGAGCCAGTACGCAGCGCTCGGTCCCACCGGCCTCGAGGTCGCCAAGGTGACCACGCTCCAGGCCAATCTCGACCAGCTGATCCCCGGCCTTGCCGCCGTGGGCCTCACGCTCCTGTGCTGCAAGCTGCTTAAGAAGAAGGTCTCTCCGATCGTCATCATCATCGCCCTGTTCGCCGTGGGTATCGTTGCCCGCCTGCTCGGCATCATGTAAGACGCTTCGGTATCAAGCGCACTCAGGCGCTTGAGCCTCGAGCCGCGCCGCTGCCATGGTTCGCCATTCGCAGCGGCGCGGCTTTTCCGTACTTGCGGGCGTTCCCGCCGCGGTCGTATAGTTCTTCAAGACCGCCTGGCGGGATTTCGACACACGCGCGTTTCCGGTTGAACATGCAGGAAACGCTTGAGGAGGATGCAGGGATGGCGCAATCGCAGAACAGCTCGGTCTACTACACGGAGAAGGCCACGTCGTTTCATGGGATGTCGACCTATGGTTCGGTGATGCTCGGCAACAATGCCTTCGAGTTCTATAACGAGAGAAACCCCGAGGACTTCATCCAGATCCCCTGGTCCGAGATCGATCACGTGGCGGCGTCGGTGCTGTTCGGCGGCAAAAAGATCTCGCGCTTCGCGATCTTCGTGAAGGGGAGCGAAAGCGGGTTCTCGTTCTCCACGAGGGATAATAAAGCCACGTTGCGCGCTATGCGCGAGCATGTGCCCGAAGACAAACTTTTGCGCTCTCTGAGCTTCTTTGACGTGATCAAACGCGGCGTGCTGTCACTGTTCCGCAAAAACCGCTAGAATATCCCATACACGCTTTCGGATGCGTCGATGGGCTTTTTCGTCGAGCATGTTCCGATCGCGCAACCATGGCAATGCCTCCGTAGCTCAGGGGATAGAGCACCGCTCTCCTAAAGCGGGTGTCGTACGTTCGAATCGTATCGGGGGCACCATTGCAACTAAAAAGGCCGCCACGCGCTCGTTCGCGTGGCGGCCATTTCTCGTTATCCGCTAGTCCTCGGTGTTGGCGTCGGTTCGCGCCTGCGTGGTGAGGGTGATCGTGGTGCCCTTGTCCAGCGATCCGGAGGCGGACTGGCTCACGATGATGCCGTCTGCCGGACCGTTCACCACGACTTTGAAGCCGAGCGACTCGAGCTGCGGCTTGGCGTGGGAGGCGGAGTCGTTCACAAAGTTAGGTGCGTTGACCTTGGCGACCGGCTCGGGACCCTGGGACAGTACGATCTTGATGGTGGTGCCGGGCTTGACGCTGCCACCGGGCTCGTAGCTGATCACAGAGCCGGCCGGAACGGTGGCGCTGTAGTCGGAGCTGAAGGTGTAGCTGAGCTTATCGCCGAGCGCCTCGATGGCCTGCTCCTTGGTCTTGCCGGTGAGGTTGGGCACGTCAATGGTGTCGGGGCCGGTGGACACCCAGTACTCGATGACGGTGCCCTCCTCAACAACCTCGCCGGTGTTTTTGCCCTGCTTGAAGACGGTGCCGGCCTCGGCCTCGTTGGACTCCTCGTGCGCCTGGCCCTTGAGGTTGGCGGCGGTGAGCAGAGCCTCGGCCTCATCGGCGGTCTTACCGGTGATGTTGGGCACCTCGGTCTCCTTGACGGGGACGGGGCCCTTGGAGAGCGTCAGCGTGACCGTGGAGCCCTCGGGCGCCTCCTTGTTGCCATCGGGCGTCTGGTCGACGACGCGGCCCTCTTCGACCTCATCGTCATTCACAGCCTTGCCGTACTCGACGTTGAAGCCGGCGTTCTCGAGCGCGTCCTCGGCCTCTTCCTGCGTGTAGTCGATGACGTTGGGAACGATGACCATATCGCCGGAACCGCCGAACAGGTTGCTGGCAAAGAAGACGGCGGCGGCGATTACCACGATGGCGCCGATCACGATCGCGGCGATTTTGGCGCCGTTGCCCTTCTTGGGCTCCTCGTAGTCGTTCTGGCCGCGCGAGGATGCGGGTGCGGCGACGCGCGGACCGGCGGTGGTGGAGCCGGGACCGGCAGCGCCTGCGGGGCGCACCATGGCCTGGGTGGCGTCGCTCATCACGCGGGTCTCGGCACCGCCGACGCCCATGGGCGCGGCAATCACGCGTGTGGGCTCTGCCACGTCGACCGCGCGACCGGTGGCATAGGCGTTGAGCACCTGGCGCAGCTCGTCGGCGGTCTGGAAGCGGTTGGCGGGGTCCTTCTCCATGCACTTGAGGATGATGCGCTCGAGTGCCGGGTCAACGCCGGGGTTCACCTGGCTCGGCGGGATGGGCAGTTCGTTGACCTGCTTGAGAGCCACGGAGATGGCATCGTCGCCATCGAAGGGCACGCGGCCAGTGGCGCACTCGTACATGACCACGCCGAGGGAGTAGATGTCGCTCGTGGCGCCCAGGTCCTGGCCGCGGGTCTGCTCGGGGGAGACGTAGTGGGCGGTGCCCAGGACGTTGTTGTCCTGGGTGAGATGGCTGTTCTTGGCGCGCGCGATGCCGAAGTCCATCACCTTGATGTTGCCGTCGGGCAGCACCATGATGTTTTGCGGCTTGATGTCGCGGTGGATGATCTCGTGCTTGTGTGCAACGGAGAGGGCGCCGCAGATCTGAGAGCCGATCTGGGCGACCTTCTTGGGATCGAGGGCGCCGTGGCTGCGCACGCCGCTCTTGAGGTCGGTGCCGCGCAGGTACTCCATGACGATGTAGTAGGTGTCGCCGTCCTTGCCCCAGTCGTACACCCCCACGATGTAGGGGCTCTGCAGACCGGCTGCGGCCTGCGCCTCCTGCTTGAAGCGAGCTGCGAAGGTGGCGTCCCCGGCGTACTGGGGCAGCATGATCTTCACGGCAACGGTGCGGTCGAGCACCTGGTCCTGTGCGCGATACACGCTGGCCATGCCGCCGTTTCCGACCTTATCCTTGAGCAGGTACCTTCCTCCAAGTACGCGCTGTCCGTCTGGCATGTCTTTAACTCCTCATCAATCTATCCGCCGTGGGCGGAAGTGTTACCTCGTACCGGTGAATTGCTACAGCCCCTGTGTCGCGAGCGCCGCGCGCAGGACCTGTCCGCCTACGGCCGCCGCGCTTTCCTCGCCCTTCGCGTTCTGTTCGATCACGACGGCGATTGCCACGGTGGGGGTGTCGTAGGGGGCAAATCCAACGAACGTGGAGTTCGCGTTGGCGTTGTTGGTCTCGGCGGTGCCGGTCTTACCGGCCACCTTCACGCCCGCGATCGCCGCGGCCGAGCCGGTGCCGTTTTGGACGACGTCGAGCATGGCCTGCTTGACCTGTTCGGCGGTGCCGCTGCCCACGGCCTGGCCGAGGGAGTGGCCGCGCGTGGTCTTGAGGACCGTGCCGTCGGGGGCGAGGATCTGCGAGACCACGTAGGGGTTCATGGCGATGCCGTTGTTGGCGATCGTGGCGGCCATGAGCGCGTTTTGCATCACGGTGGCCTGCGGGCCGGGCGTGTGGCCCTGGCCGACGGGCTGGCCGGCGCCCGCCCAGGCGAGCTCCCACTCGGTCATCTCCTCGGGATTGGGCATGACGGATGCGGCGGTGGTGAAGTCCAGGCCGAGCTGTTGTCCGTAGCCAAAGGCACGCGCCGTGGCCACGAGCTTCTCGGCGCCCAGGCCGTCGGCCACCTGGCCAAAGACCGTGTTGGACGAGAGCGCGAAGGCCTTGGCGAGCGAGATCTTGCCGTGACCGCGCTCGCCGATGCTCACAACGTCCGCGCCGCCGATTTCCATGCGTCCCGGGCTGTCGTAGATGGTGTCGAGCGTGGCCAGGCCATTCTCGAGCGCCGAGGCGAGCGTGAGCACCTTGAAGGTGGAGCCCGGCGTGTAGAGCGCGAGGGTTGCGCGGTCGTACATGGAGGTGTCCGCACCGCCGCTGGCGTTGGCGGCCTCGATCGCCGCTTGGATGTTCGTGTTGTCGAACGTGGGGGCGCTGGCCCAGGCGAGCACGGCGCCGCTGCGCGGGTCGAGGGCGACGATGGCGCCTACGCGGCCGGCGAGGGCCTGCTCGGCTGCACGCTGGATGCGCGAGTCGATGGTGAGCTGGACCGAGTTGCCCGGCTCGCTGATGCCGGCGAGCGAGTTGAGGGCGTTTTGCCAGCTCGAGTAATCCTTGGACCCCGTGAGCGTGTCGTTTTGCGTGTTCTCGATGCCCATGGTGCCGTATTGCTGGGAGTAGTAGCCCACCACGTGTGCGGCGAGGTTGCCGTTGGGGTAGGAGCGGGCGTACGTACCATCGGCCTGCTGGATGGACTCGGCGAGCGTCAGGCCATCCGCGGTGATGATCGAGCCGCGCTTGATGAAGCGCGCCTTGTTGATGGTGTGGTTGTTGCTCGGCATGTCCTGATACTCGGACGCCTTGATCACCTGGATATAGGTGATGTTGCCGATGAGCACGGCGAACAGCGCGGTGAACAGGAACACGGTGCGGGTCAGGCGGTTGGCGAGCGCCACGCGGCCGAGTAGGCCGCTCTCGGGCGTGTCGAGGGCGGGGCGGCGCATGTGAGAGCCGCGCACGGTGGTGCGGTAGCCGGCGGTGGCCAAGTCGGTGCTCGTGTTGGCGATTTCGGTCGAGCGGCCGGTTGCCTCGTCACCGGCGCGCAGCAGCAGGGCGACGATCACGAAGCTCGCGAGCAGGGAGGAGCCGCCCTGGCTCATGAAGGGCAGGGTCACGCCGGTGAGCGGGATGAGCTTGGTCACGCCGCCCACGATGGTGAAGGCCTGGAAGGAGATGGCCGCGGTGAGGCCGGCGGCGGAGAAGGCCGCCAGGTCGGACTTGGCACGCGCGGCGGTGGTGAGGCCGCGGACCGCGAACAACATGAACAGCAGTAGCACGGCGGAGCCGCCGAGCAGGCCCATCTCCTCGCCGATCGCGGCGAAGATCATATCGGAGGCCACGACGGGGATGATGTCGGCCATGCCCTTGCCGATGCCGACGCCCGCGAGGCCGCCGTCTGCCAGGGAGAACAGCGACTGGACGATCTGGTAGCCGAGGTTCTGCGCGTCGGAGAACGGGTCGAGCCAGATGGCCACGCGGACCTGCACGTGGCTCATGATCTGGTACATGCCGAATGCGCCGACGGCGAGCAGCGCAAGGCCGATGATCACGTAGGACACGCGGCCCGTGGCCACGTAGAGCATGATCAAGAAGATGGTGTAGAACAAAAGCGCGCTGCCCAGGTCGCGTTCGAACGCGACGACGAGCAGGCAGACGCCCCACACGATGAACAGCGGGTAGAGCAGGCGCAGGCGCGGGAACTTGATGCCGAGCACGGTGCGGTTGGAGATGGACAGCAGCTCGCGGTTCTCGGCCAGGTAGCCGGCGAGGAACAAGACGATGAGGACCTTGGCGAACTCACCGGGTTGGAACTGGAAGCCGCCGATCTTGATCCACAGCTTGGAGCCATAGATCTCGGTGCCGATGAACATGGGCAGCACGAGCAAGATGATGCCGGCGATGCCCAGGACGTATTTGTAGCGTTTGATGACCTCGAGGTTCTTCACCACGGCGAGCGTTCCCACCATGAGGGCCACGCCCAGGAACAGGAAAATCACCTGGCCCAGCGAGGCGTCGGGCTGCAGACGCGTGACGAAGGTGATACCAATGCCCGAGAGCGTGAACACGACGGGCAGGATCGCCGGGTCGGCGCCGGGCGCGAAGATGCGCACGCCGATATGGGCCGCGGCGAATGCGGCGAACAGCCCCAGCGGGACGGCCAGCGTCTGGAAGGAGAGCGCGGCGCCCGTGGTGACCACGTACATGGCGTAGAGCAGCGTGACGGGGAACGCGGCGGCTATGAGCAGGAGCAGTTCGGTCGTGCGGCGACTCATTTACGCGGCACCTCCCTCGGTCGTGGTTGAAGGTGAAATGGCATCGGCGGGCGATTCGCTCGGGGACGTTCCGCCTGCCAGGGCGTCTGCGGGGCTTGTGCCCGGCGCCTCCGTGGACCCGGTGAGATCCTGTTGGATGGCGCGCGCGTCCTCGATGAGTTTGGTCTGCGTCTCGTCGATCTGCGCTCGGTAGTTCTCCACCGCGTCCTGCGCGTCCTTGAGGTTCTTCTGCGGGATGCCCTCGCGCAGGCGGTTTTGGGTGTCCTCGGGGAGGTACTTGAGCTGGATGGAGGTCTCATCCTCGAGCCAGTTGAGCTTGAGTCCGAGGAGTGAGTCGGGAATGCCGGTGTAGATGGCGACCGCATCGTCCTTCACACCCAGGTAGACGGACTTGCGGATGGAGATGAACGAGGCCACGCTGGCCACGATGAGCGCGATGAGCAGGCCAACGATGGCGAAGAACAGCGTGCGCTTGTGCTTGCGGGCGACCTCCCGAACGCGGCCGTCGTCGGTGATGTCGACCACCACGACGGTGACGTTGTCTCCGCCGCCTGCGGCGAGCGCGGCGTCGACCAGGTTGTCTGTGCAGATCTGCGCGGTGGAGCTCTGCTGGGCGATGCGCTCGATCTCGCCGTCTGGGACCATGCCCGACATGCCGTCGGAGCACAGGATGAGGCGGTCGCCCTCCTCGACGTTCAAGGTGAAATGGTCGGCGTACATCGCCGGATCGGAGCCCAGGGCTCGCGTGATGACGGACCGGTTGGGATGCGTGCGCGCCTCGTCGGCGGTGATCTCGCCGGCATCGACGAGCTCCTCGACGTAGGAGTGATCGCGCGTGACGCGGATGAGGGTGCCCTCGTGTAGCAGGTAGGCGCGCGAGTCGCCCACGTGCGCGATGGCGAGGGTGGTGCCCTCGATGTAGGCGGCGGTGGCGGTGCAGCCCATGCCGGGTCTGCCCACGCCGTTCACGGCCGCCTCGATGATGGCCGCGTTGGCCGCCTCGATGGAGGCGGCGAGCTGTGCGGCATCGGCCGACTTGGGGCCGGTCTTGGCGATGGTCTCGACGGCGATCGCGCTGGCAACCTCACCGGCGGCGTGGCCGCCCATACCGTCGCACACGCAGAACAGCGGCGAGGCGGCGAGATAGGAGTCCTCGTTGTGGCTGCGCACGCAGCCCACGTCGGAGCGGGCGCCCCACATGAGCATGGAGGACGTGCCGGCATCGAAGGTGGCGTCGGTGTCGATCAGGTCGTCGGTGATGGGCTCGAAGTCCATGGTCGAGCCGGGATCGTTGAGCTTGGTCTCCACGGCTTGGAGGTCGATCTCGGCCGTGTCTTCAGGCGAGACGGGTGCGGTCGGATCGGGGATCGACTGGATGGGAATCTCGGGCTCGGGCTCGAAGGAGCCGGGGGCGGCATGCGCCGGAGCGGGCGCGGGCGCCGGGGTGGGCGCGGGCGCGGGGGCGGCTTCGACCGAGATGGGGGGCGCTGCATGCGCCGGGGCCGTATGGGCGGGCGGCATGGGGGCCGGCTTGTCATAATCGGGCGCCCAGGGATCCGGGGCGCCCGATGCCGGAATAGCAGAGGCCGGGGCCACAGGGGCCGCCGGTCGAGCGTGTTGGGCTTGTGATTCGTACCCGGTGGTGCGCAGGTCGTCCTGCTCGGGTGTCATCGACGGTTCACCTTCATGACCACGTCGCCGATCTGGACCTCATCGCCTTCGCGAAGGGTCGCAGGCTCCTGCAGCGCGCGGCCGTTGACGAGGGTGCCGTTGAGCGAGTTGAGGTCCTCGATCACGAGCGCGGGACCCTGGAGGGAGAAGCGCGCGTGGCTCGCGGAGACGAAGGGCTCGTTCACGCAGATATCGGAGGACGGGGAGCGGCCCACGATGACCGGCCCCAGGATGTCCATGTGGATGCCGCGAATACCGCGCGGTCCCTTATCGACATCGATCGTCCAGATCGCGGAGTCGCGGCGCTGGCCGCGCACCAGCCCCACGCCCGTCTTCATGACGGCGAACAGGAAGATGTAGAGCAGTGCGACGAGGACGATGCGCCCGGCGAACAGGATGATGTCGATCACAGGCTAACCCCTAAACTCGAAGGTGCTCAGACCGAAGGTCAGCACGTCGCCGTTGCGCAGGGGGCAACGGGTGATGCGGCGGTTGTTGACCATGGTGCCATTGGTGGAATTGAGGTCCTCGATGGACCAGTCGCTGCCGGTGAAGGTCAGCTCGGCGTGGCGGCGGCTCACGTTGGGGTCGCGCAGGACGACGTCGGCCACGGAGCGCTCACGGCCAACGGTGGCGCGGGCGGAGGTGAGCTCATAGGTGTCGCCGGTCACGACGTCGACGAGTTGGGCGAGCGGACGGGCGGGGGCAGCGGGCTTTGCGGGCGCCATATGGGCCGCGCCCGCGGCGGCGATACCCGCGCCGGTCGCGGCGGCGGCACCGCCCATGCCGGCGAGCTGCTCGCGCGTCATGGTCTGCGGGACGGGGATGGGCGTCGGTGCGGGCGCGAAGGGGTCGGCGACCTCGGCGGCGCCGGCGACCTGCGCGGATGCGGGGCTGAACGCGGCGTCGAGTGCGGGATTCGCCACCGGCACGGCGCCGGCGGCGGAAGAGGGCGCGGGGGCGGGGATAGGCGTCGGGGCGGGCGTGGCCTTGCCGGACGCGCCCTTGAGATAGGCGCGCTCCTCCTCGTACAGACGGGCGAGGGTGGGGGCGTCGACGTTCTCGGCGAACACGGAGAACTTACCCGGCTTGAGCGACGGGTCGATCATGAAGCGGACGAGCGGGGTGCCCACGAAGCGGTAGCGCTTCTTCTCGGCCTGGGCGCGCACGAACTCGGTGACCTCGCTGGCGAGCTGGGAGTAATAGGGCGCCAGGAGCTGATCGTCATCGGCGGCGATGAGCACGGTGTAGAGGGCGGGGGCGGTGTTGACGCCGTTGATGACCAGGGTCTGGTCCTCCATCTCGCGGGCCGCCTGCTTGGCGAGCTTCTTGAAGGAGAAGGGCGCCTGCGCCGCGCCGAAGATCCCAGCGACGCGGTCTTCAAATATGTTCAGGAAGTTCACGAACGATCACCTTCCGAAAAATCTCGCTTATAACCGAGAGCAAATATGCATAGCCAAACAAGTATAGAGGATAGGCCGCCCAGGCCCAGGGCCACGGCCGCGTCGGCGGGGGGCACCGCGCTAATTTCCATAGGGTGCGCAAGATAGCGGCATGCGACCGCGCACAACGGGATGAGCAGGTAGAGGACGGTGAGCGGGTACGCGGGACGTCCCTCCTGGCGGTTTACCCATGTCCGCGTCAGCGCCCAGGAGGTCCCGGCGGCGATGAGGATGGCGCCCGCTGCGGGGACGAGAAGCGCCGGGGTTGCGAGCGCCATGAGGGCGTCGAGCGAACCCAGGGTCCCGGCCCGCAGGTGCGAGGCCACGAGGAGCTGCGCGAAGGCGGCACCGGCGCCGGAGGCGGCGGCAGCCACGCTCGGGGTGAGGAAAAAGCCTCCGATCGCGGCGGATACGGGTGCGAGGATCATGGCGTCACCGGCGGCCAGGCCGAGGGCGGCGCAGGTCACGAGGACGGTCGACGCGGCCGGATGCAGACGGCCCCATACGAACCACCAGGCGGCCATGAGGCAGAAGGCCAAAACGGCCAGCGGCAACACCTCGAACAGGGGCGTCGAGTTGACGATGAGCATGAGCCAACCGGCAAGGGCGAGGGCGGACCCGATTTGCGGAGCGATGCCCGCTCCCACGCCGATGCCCGCCGCGGTGATGGCGCGGACCGCCGCTCCGCCTACCTGCAGGTCTCCCAAAAGCGCCCACGATACGGCTGCGACCGCGACGCCTGTGACGGCGCCGAGCGCATATTCGCGTGCACGGGGGAAGCGGCTGCCCAGATATCCCTCGTCTGGGTCGAGCTCCCATACGCGCTCGCCGCGGCCGTCGGCCGGGTCGAGGGCGTCTTCGGTATCGTCGGAGGTGAGGCGGGTGATGATCCGCGCGAGGCTCTTGCGGCCTTCGCGCGGATTGCCCAGGCGGGCCAGGAAGGCGTCTCCGAATTCCGCCACGCTCGGCATGCGGTCGTATGGGCTGGGGGAGAGCGCATCGAGCAGGGCCTGCTCGGCGGCCTCCGGGATATCGGGCAACAGGTCGCTTGGGTAGAGGACTCCACGGATGATGCGGTCGAGGGAGTCGGCGGGGGTGCCGGCGCGGAAGGGCGCCGTGGCGCAAAGGGACTCGTAGAGGACCGCGGCCAAGGCGAAGATGTCGCTGCGCTCGTCAACCTGCTCGCCGTTGAGCTGCTCGGGGGGCATATAGCCGATGGTGCCGCCACGCGCACCGCCAAAGCCCGCGGCGCTGGCGAGCATGGCCATGCCGAAGTCGGCCAGCTTGACGTGGCCGTTGCGGTCGATCAGGACGTTGGCGGGTTTGATATCGAGATGGAGCACGCCGTTCTCGTGTGCGAAGGACAGGGCCTGGACCAGGGCGTCGGCGATGCAGGCCGCCTCGTCGTAGGTGAGGGAGTGGCCCTCGACCTGCTGGAGGAACTCCTCGAGCGTCATGCCGTCCACGTATTCCATGACCAGGTAGGCATGGGCGCTGTCGTAGGTGAAGTCGATGACCTGCACGATATTGGGGTGCTGCAGCATGCTGGCCGTGCGAGCCTCGGCGAGCGCGGCGGCGGTGGTTTCGAGCGGGGTTCGTGCATCGGGCGATGCGAGGGGCATGCGCTTGATGGCCACGCGTCGCTGCAGGCGGGAGTCGAGGCAGATTTCGACGCTGCCAAAGCCGCCCGCGGCGCGCGTCTCGAGCGGCCGATAGCGCTTGAGCAGGGATGACGCTGCCGAGCCGGCGGCGGGCGGCGGGGCGATGGGGGATCGGCTCCCGTGCGGGGCCCGGGATGCAAATGGGGCGGCCCCGGCTGGGCGCGCGAGGTCGGGCGCGGCGGCGGGGTCGTTGGAGGATGCGGGCCGGCGCCACATGGAGCGCGATGCCAGGCGCGGGCCGCTCGCGCGATTGGATTGCGAGGGCATTTCCCGCTGTTGCGGGTCGGGTATGTTGAAGGGGAAGATCGGCATGGCCATCCTCGTGCGTTTAAAGTTCGTTTCCGGCCGAAGCCAAGTGCAGTTTGGGCCCATTTTACCACGGTGGCCGTGTGCGCCGTTTTCATCGACCGTCGTCGGTGCGCATCCGTGCGGGTTGGAGCCGCGGACGTGGGGCCGCGCGAGACGCTATGATGGTGGGCGCGATTATTCACGCGCGCGATGAAGGGTGTGCGTGCGATAAGGGGTGTGCGACGAAGGCGGTGAAAGGGCATATGGACGATTCCGGTCGACTTGCGAGCGGCGCCGGGCGACCCATGGACGATTCCGAGCGACTCGCGGCATACGATGCGTTCGCACGGGGCATTCGTGCGGAGCTCGCCGAGGTCGCCGCGCGCATGGACGTTCTGCGCACCGAGAACAAGGTCAAGACGGCGACGTATCGCCAGCTGTTCGCCACGCGCATGACCCTGAAGGACATCGACCGCCGCCTGGTCGAGCGCGGATTGTAGGAGGAATTCCCCATGGAGTCGCTCTATAGGAAGTACCGCCCGCTCACGTTCGAGAGCGTCGTGGGCCAGCAGCATATCGTCTCAACGTTGGAGCACGCGGTGGCCGAGGGCCGCCTGAGCCATGCGTACCTGTTCTGCGGCCCGCGCGGTACGGGCAAGACCACCATGGCGCGCATCCTCGCCAAGGCGCTGCTGTGCGAGAAGGCCGAGGGCGCCCGCGCGGCAGGTGCGACCGGCTGCAACCCCGACGGTACCTGCCCGGAGTGCACGGCGATCGCCGAGGGCACGCATCCGGACGTTTACGAGCTCGACGCCGCGTCGCGCACGGGTGTGGACAATGTGCGCGAGGAGATCATCAACTCGGTGAGCTTCGCCCCGGTGCGTGGCGCTTACAAGGTCTACATCATCGACGAGGTCCACATGCTCACGACGCAGGCGTTCAACGCGCTGCTCAAGACGCTCGAGGAGCCGCCGAGTCACGTCATCTTCGTCCTGTGCACCACCGACCCGCAAAAGATCCTGGAGACGATCCTGTCGCGCTGCCAGCGCTTCGACTTCCACCGCATTTCGAACGACGACATCATCGGTCGTTTGCGCTACATCTGCGAGCAGGAGGGCTTCGCCTTCGACGAGGAGGCGCTCGAGGTCGTGGCGCGCCACGCCCGCGGCGGCATGCGCGACGCCCTATCCACGTTGGAGCAGCTCTCGGTCTTCGGCGACGGTTCGGTGCGCATCGACGACGCGCGCGCCCTGCTGGGCGAGGTGGCATCCACGGTGCTGTCCGAGTTTGCCTGCAAGATGGCGGTCCGCGACACCGTGGGCCTGTTCGGCCTCATTCGGGCTCAGGTTGACGAGGGCAATGACCTGCAGGAGCTCACGCGCGACCTGATCGCGCACATCCGCGACGTATACACGGCCGCGATCGCGGGCCCTCGCGCCGAGCTGTTCGATGGGACGCCCGAGGAGGTGGCCGCGCTCGTCGAGGAGGCTCGCCTGTTCGAGGGGGCCGACCGTCTTTCTCGCGCGTTGACCGTGCTGGATGACGCCGCGCTGGAGATGCGCAACGCAACCGATCCGCGCCTGGTGCTCGAGATTGCCTGCACGCGCCTGGCCCGCCCCGAATCCGACTTGACGCTCGAAGCGCTCGCCGAGCGTATCGCCCGCCTCGAGGCCCAGATCGCCTCCGGCGTGCCGAGTGCGCCGATGTCGGCCGAGCAGCTCGCGTCGGCAACGCGGTCGAAGGCTGCGCCCGCGCCCCAGGAGGTTCGTAAGGCCGCGCCCGCGCCGGTATCTGCGCGCGCGGTGCCCCCGACGAGTGCCCCTGCTTCCGCAGGCGCCCCGGCATCTGCGCACGCAGCGGCCCAGACGAGCGCCCCGGCCTCCGTGGGCGCTGCGGTTCCGGCGCAGGTGCAGGAGCCGCCCGTGCGTCCGGCTGCCTCTGCCGTCCCCGCGCAGGCCCCGGAACCGGCTTCCACCCCCGTGCGTGCCTCGGCCCCCGCTCCGTCCGCGCGCGCCCCAAAGCCCGCTGCCCCCGCAACGGTGCCGGCGAGTGCCACACCGGCGATGAGCTCGTGTGCGGTGACGCCCGCCTCCGCCGACGACGCCGAACTGCAGCGCCGTTGGGTCGAGACGGTGAAGAAAATCGCCGCGGTCCAGCCATCGCGCGGCGGCTTGCTGCAAAGCTCCCGCGCCGTGAGCGACGATGGCGAGACCCTTGTGGTCGCGTTCCCCAAGGGCTCCAACTTCGCTCTCAAGATGATCAGCCGCCCGGACAGCAACGCCCTGGTGATGCCCGTTATCTGCGAGGTCTTTGGCAAGCGCTCCGTTGAGTACGTGATGGACGGCGCTCCGGCCGGCGCCCCCGCCGCTCCGGCTCAGTCCGCTGCTCCGGCTCAGCCCGCTGCTCCCGCGCCCACGCGTCCCGCGACGCCGGCCGCCGCCCCCCAGGCCGCTCCAGTCTCGGCGGCCTCGGCTGCCTCGATGGGCGCCGCGGCCCCCACGGCGTCCCGCGCTGCGACCTCTGCCCCCGCAGCTCCTTCCCCGGCGCCGGCGCAATCTCAGTCGGCCGTTTCCGCCCCCGCCCCCGCGGCGCCCGCCCCCGCGGCGCCCGTCGCCGATCACGCTAGCGGCCCCACGGTCCTCGCGGAGCGTGACATAGATGCCGATCGCAAGGCGTGGGAAGACGACATGCCGCCTTATGACGATGCGTTCATCGCGTCGTACGATGACGACGCCGAGGTTCCGCCGTTCGATGCCCCGGCGCCTGCGCCCGTAGCTGCCTCGGTGCCCGTTTCCGCACCCACCGAGGCTTCCGGGGCATCGGCTCCCGCCACCGCTACCGCGTCGGCATCGGCCCCTGCGCCCATCGAGGCCTCTACCCCTGTTCCCGCTCCCGGTCTGGGCGAGGCTGCCGACGGCGATGCTCCGGTCGACCCCAAAGAGGTGCTTCAGAACATCTGGGGCAACGTGACCTTTAAATAGCATGGCGTCGGCATGGGACGACCCAACTGGCGCCCCCGCATCCGCCTCGCGCGGCACCAGCCGTTCGCGGGGCGGCGTGCTCATAAACCCTCTTCCGTACAGGGGAGATGTGCGCTTGTGTCCGCCCCACGTGGTACCATGCCCCTTGGAATGACCCGCCTGTTAAACCGCAGGCTTTACCAGTGAGGAGAACCCATGGCCGGAATCAACATGCAGCAGCTCATGAAGCAGGCCCAGCAGATGCAGAAGAAGCTCGCCGAGGCCCAGGAATCCATGAACGAGGTCACCGTCGACGCCAGCGCCGGCGGCGGCATGGTCAAGGTCACTGTGGATGGCAACATGCAGCTCCAGTCCGTGACCATCGACCCGGACGCGCTCGACCCCGAGGACGTAGATATGCTCCAGGACATGATCGTGGCCGCTGTGAACGAGGCCTACCGCGGTGTGGCAGAGATCGCCAACAAGCGCATGAGTGCCGCCACCGGTGGCATGGGCGCCGGCATGCCCGGTATGCCGTTCTAAATCCAAGAGATTCCACCTCGACCGCATCGTTTAGCCGGGCATGTTAATTGGGGTACGTCCCCAATTACACATGCGTTGCCTGTCGCACCATTTTGGGAGGGCAAACGCGCATGAGCGCCGACCGCAGTCTACAAATCCTTCTCGATGAGCTGGGCCGCCTTCCGGGCATCGGTCCCAAGAGCGCCCAGCGCATCGCCTATCACCTTCTCGAGGCCGACGCCGAGGAGGCTCGCCGCTTGGCGGACGCCATCCTCATGGTGAAGAGCGAGGTCCATTTCTGCAGCCGCTGCTTCAACTACGCGACGGGCGATGAGTGCGCGATCTGCGAGGACTCTTCGCGCGACCGCGGTCGCATCTGCGTGGTGGGGGAGCCCCGCGATGTCTCGGCAATCGAGCGCACGGTCAGTTATCGCGGCCTGTATCACGTGCTCGGCGGCGTGATCAGCCCCATGGACAAGATCGGTCCCGAGCAGCTTCACGTACGGGAGCTGCTCGCCCGCTTGGGCACGGAAGACATCGAGGAGGTCATCATCGCCACGAATCCCAACATCGAGGGCGAGACCACCGCGAGCTATCTGGCGCGCACCATCAAGCCGCTCGGTATCACCGTCACGCGGCTGGCGAGCGGCCTGCCCGTGGGCGGCGACCTCGAATATGCAGACGAGCTGACCCTTGGGCGTGCCATCGAGGCGCGTCGCGCGCTCTAGCGCCCCATCCGTCGCGAGAGGAGTTGCGATGCGCATCTTCGACACATCGCGCAGGCGCCTGCGTCGCACGGCGCTGCCTCCTCACCTGGTGGGACTCGTCACCTTTTCATTCGCCCTGCTTGGCCTGGGTGTCGTCACCTATGCCGCCTCATTGCCGTCGCTGATCCAGGTCGCGCAGCGCACCGAGGAGCGCGGCTTCGCCGATGCGTTCGTCGAGGGGCTGTTCGGGTCCGGCGCCCTTGTCGGCGGCGCCTCGCAGAGTGCGGGTTCCGATGGCGGGGCACAGACCGGCGAGGCGGCCGCGGATGGTTCCACTTCGTCTGAGGACGGTCACGCCGGCGGTCTCACGCTGGGCGGCGTGGCCTTCGAGCAGGTTATCTCCGGTGTTGTGGGCGGCGGAGCTGCCGGTGCGTCCTCGGCGCCCAGCGCGTCGGGCTCGACCGGTGCGGGCGCTGGCCCCAATGCACCTGGCGGCTCGCACGGCAATGCGAGTGGCACCACGACTCCCGCGCCCGAGCCCGCCCCGCCGGTGGAGGTTCCCACGGAGCCCGCCGTTACGGAGGAGCAGGAGCGGCAGTTCTACAACGCCTTGAGCGCCTCGGCCGGCCGCATCAACGGATATGTTGGCGAGATCAATGGCATCACCGCCGCTTTCAACAACGATTGCATGGCGGACGCGAACACGCGCGGTGCCCGAGCGACACAGGCCGCAAGTTTGCGAGACCGCCTGGTCAACGAATACATACATGTGCGCGACGAGATCCTGGTCGCAAACGATTCACGGTACAAGGCGGCGCAGGGCGATCTCATCGGGATGTATCGCTTGCTGGCAACCTATGCCGGGGTCGTTCACAGTTCATGGCAATATGCGGGCAATCCCGATACCGTCAACACGGGCATCGATGCCATCCGTCGAGCCCAAGGCGCGGAGCTCGCCGAATTCCAGCAGGTGTACGGGAGGTTCAGCCTATGAGCGCATCCACCCAGGACATGACCCCGCGCACCACCGAGCCGCTTGGGCCCGCGGAGGTCGGCCCGTCCCATGAGGCGCCCGCTCGCTCGGGCGCCGATCCGAACCGTTCCACACCGCCGTATCCCAGCGGTTATGTCCGCGGTGCGCGCATGGTGCGCCTCGAGGGCTTTGAGGAGCCCTTCCGCATGGCGGAGCCCGAGCGCGAGACATATCACCGCCGTTTCGGCATTCTGTTCGTGGACGACTCCTCCGCCCGCCGCGGCGGATTGGGCACCGTCGTGCGCGCGACGAACGCCTTGGGCGAGACCTGCGCGCTCAAGACCCTGAATACGCCGGTTCGCGCCGAGCATGAGGACGATGTGTCCTTTGCGGCTCGCGTCGATCTTGCGCACACGGCGTTTCGCGCTGAATACGAAAGCCACCGATCGCTCTCCGGTTTCAAGGGCTTCCCGCGCCTGTTCGGTTTCGCGCACATCGGGGACACCCCCGCGATCGTCATGGAGTGGGTTGAGGGTGTGACGCTCAGCGTGGCGGCGCGCATGCTCTCGGTCGACGAGGCCGGTCGAGTCGCCCCGCTCGTCGCCGCCCGCATCGGCCGCGACCTGGCCGACTTGCTCACGCGTCTCGACCTGGTGGGGGACGGTTTCGTCCACCGTGACATATCTCCGTCGAATATCCTTGTGCGAACGGCGCACCTGTCGGTCACCGAGCAGGCGGCCGACGGCGCCTTTGACCTCTGCCTGATCGACTTCGGCTCCTCTGTGCACCTCGATCCCATGGGGGCTCCGGGTTACACCATGCGCTATGCGACGCTGCGGCGCGCGACGCCCGATTACGCCCCGCCCGAGATGCTCACGGGCGACCTGCCCGATCTCGTCGAGCTGCGCAAATCCGAGAAAATCGACGTCTACGCCGCAGCGAGCGTCATCTTCGAGCTGGCCTGCGGCTTGCCGCCCTTCGAGCTTGAGGGCCGAGCGGGCGAGTCGTTCTACCGCATCAAGATGGACGAGCCTCCGCGCCCGCTCGTGGCCGCGCATCACGCGGCGTTCCATTTGGGCGATGTGCTCATGTTCGAACCCGAGGTCGCAGCGGTTGCGACGGAGGCCTCGCTGGATGTGACCGATGCGCACGACGAGCTCGAGTTCAAACGCGCTCTCGATCGCGTCGATGGCCAGCTCGCTGAGGTGCTCACCCCCGCGTTCGCATCGGGTCAAGAGGTGCGCCCCTCGGCAGAGGCCCTGCGTGATGCTCTCTCGGCGTTTTGCGCGCGCTATGCCCAAAATGTTCGGCGCGCCCTGCGTGGCGAGCGCCTGATTCCGTGCCGGGGTGAGGTGCGTCGTCGCGATGGTCGGTCCCCGTACGCGGTGAACCGCCTGATCGGCGTGGTGGGCATGGCCCTATCCGGCGCCGCACTCGTCACGGTGATCTGCGTGACCGCCTTGCTGCTTGACGGGGTCACGGTCCTGTTCCGCTTCGGATCCCTCGCGGCCCGCGGGGAGGTTCCCGCCGTGCTCGTGGGGCTCACGCTCGCCTTCCCGGCGGTCTGCACCCTGGCGGGGCGCGCTCGGGCCGGTGGCACGCGCGCGGGCTTCGTGCGCGGGACGCTCGCTCTGGCGGCGGGCTCGGCACTCGTACTCGCGCTCGTCTCGCACGTCTCGTTCTTGGGCGTGATCGGAAGATCCCCGCTGCTCGCCGCGCTGTTCCTGGCGGTTGCGGCGGCGTGGTGCCCGCTTGTGCTCGAGTACGCCATCGCGGCTTTGCCACGGCCCTTCGGCGCACCCGTCGCCGGCTTGCCGCATATGGCGGCGCAACGTTCGATTATGGAGGAGGGGCCCGACGCCCGCGCCTCCCTGCCCGAGGATACGGAGGTCCCAGATGCCGCTGAAGCGCGCGAATGAGCAGACGCCCTGCGGGGCCCTGTTTGACATACTCAAGCGATTTGGGGGGATCAGCCATAAGGAGCTGGCCTCGATGATCTTGTCCGAACGACCGCTTGCCGATGGGCGCAGCCCGCAGAGCCGTTCGTCCGATCGAAGCTGGGTGTCGCGCTTTGTGGTGCACGCCCCGGCCGACGCGTCTCAGGAGCGGCTGTTCCGCGATTACGGTGTTGCGGCGCAGCGCGTGATGAACCGCCTGCGCACCAGCCGTTCGGGTTCGCGCACCTGCGCGGAGATTCTCGACATGGTGTGCGGTGAGGCCGGCGAACCCATGGTGCGTGCGTTGGAGGCGAGCCATGATGACGTGCGCCTCTACCGCAACGCCCTGGCCCGCGTGCGCGATGGCGAGGGTTACACGGTGGGGGAGCGTGCCGAGGCGGCCTTGGTCCTGCTCGTGGCGGCGGGGTGCTCGGCCAACGTTGGCCGAGCGGTCGATTACACCACGGAGTACATCCGCTGCCTGATGGGCGGTAGGCTCGGCACGCCCACATCCTGCCCGGTCTCTCTCGACCCCAAGAAGACGCAGGTCGATCTTGTGCTACCGCGCGTGCTCGGGTTCGTGCGCATCGTGGATGGGGTCATCGCCAGCGAGCCGTATTGGGTCTCGTCCGGTTCGGCCGGGGTCGAGATCGGCGCATTGGCCACAGGTTCGGAGGATATCACCGACGTGGCCGGAGACGTTTCGGCCCATCATGCGCGCGTGTGGTACGAGGCCGCCGATGCCGGTGCGGGACGCTGGATGCTGAGCGATCTTGGCTCCAGTAACGGGACCGTGGTGGTTGACGACGACGGCTCGGCCCCGTTGCGCATCGCAAAAGACGAGGCCGTGGAGATACATCCCGGCGATGAGGTCCGTTTGGGCTCGCGTACGACGTTCGTCCTGGTGGAGGGTGCGGCCGAGATGGCGCGCTAACGGCGCGTCGCCGGCTGGCCCGCCGAAGGGCCCGACCCTACTCCTCCCTGCCGAGAAAGCGCTGCAGCTCCGCCTCGCATGCCTCCATGCGCTTGTCGAGCGCGCCGGCGGCGGAGGCGAGCTCATCGAGCTGCTCTTGGCATGCGGCGATGCGCGCTTTTTGCAGCACCGCTGCCTGGGCGATCTGCTCGAGCTCGTCTCCCTCGAAGAAATCGACGGTCGCGGCCTGCTGCTCGAGCACCTCGAGCTCGATGCGATGGCGGGCCATCTCATGTTCGAGGTGGCCGGAATAGCCGAGCGCTCCCTGGGAGAGCTCGACGAGCCACCTACGGTAATTGAGCTGGTCGACTGGATCTGACCCGTCGGTGGAGCCCCCTTTGCGCATGTGGTTCTCGACGGCGGCGATGCCCCAGGCGTTGGGCAACTCGTCGAAATCTTCCTGCGTGGGCACCTGTTCGCCAATTTCATGCACGATGCGTTCCGGCAGGTCCCTGAGCAGGCAGAGCAGCTCTGCGCGGGCCTTGTCCATCTCGAGCTCCGCGGAGTACAGGTCGAAAAACGCCGCCTGCAGGTCCGTCTGGGTCACGGCGCTTTTGAGGTAGGCGATGCGGCGGCGCAGCTCGCGGCAGGTGGTGGACCTGGGGCAGCGGCATTGCTCGGCGTGGGGCTCGGTGCACGGGGGCTTGAGGGCGGCGGCCTCCTCGGCCATGCGGTCGCATACGGCGCTGACCTCGCATTCGGGCTTGGCGCCCTCGGCGTCCAGCTGGAGGCTGGCGATTTGGCGCGCCCGGTCCTCCCGCTTGAGATCGCACAGGCGCTCGCGCAGGTTGGAGATGCGCTCCGTTTCATCCCAGCACTCCCGATGCCTGCGCTCGGCGCGGGCGAGGGCCTCTCTGCGGGCGCGCACCGCCGCGCGCGCTTCGGCGGTGGTCATGCCGGCCTTGGCCGCCGGCGTTTCATTCGAGTTTCCCACGGCTCCTCCTGTCCATAGAATCCGATGTCTCTACCGTATGCGCCCGTGCGGACAAAATGTTGAGCAACAATTTTGATAGGGGGCCCGGCTTGGGGAGGCCCCGTTCGCATGCGCCGTCAGGCACCGCTCAAACTGCTCGATGACCTGCGAATTTAGCTGGGTAAAACGTTTGCCGATGAACCCCGATTGTCGGCATCCGCGTCGCCGAGCGGGGTACAATGGGGACGCGTGCGTAGTTTCGCGTCGATTCGTCATGTCGCGCGCACCACCTATGGGAAGGACCGTCTCCGGGCCGCGCTTGGCGCCCCGCGCGGGGCCGTTCTCATATATAACCCGGGGTCCGCCTGGCCCCGGCGCCTTATATACCTAGTTCGAGAGGAGAGGGGTATATGGCAGATCGCAAGTTCAAATCTATGGACGGCAACGAGGCCGCCGCGTACGTTTCGTACGCGTACACCGAGGTGGCGGGAATCTATCCCATCACGCCGTCCAGCCCCATGGCCGACCATGTCGACCAGTGGGCCGCTCAGGGCAAGAAGAACATCTTCGGCACGCCCGTGAACGTGGTCGAGATGGAGTCCGAGGCCGGCGCCGCCGGCGCCGTGCACGGCTCCCTGGGCGCTGGCGCCCTCACCACCACCTACACGGCATCGCAGGGTCTTCTGCTCATGATCCCGAACATGTACAAGATCGCGGGCGAGGGCCTGCCGAGCGTCTTCCACGTCTCGGCCCGCACCGTCGCCACCCACGCGCTCAACATCTTCGGCGATCACTCCGACGTCATGGCCTGCCGCCAGACCGGTTTTGCCATGCTCGCCGAGGGCAACGTCCAGGAGGTCATGGACCTTTCGCCCGTCGCCCACCTCGCCGCGCTCACCGGCAAGACGCCGTTCGTCAACTTCTTCGACGGCTTCCGCACCTCGCACGAGATCCAGAAGGTCGCCGTGTGGGATTACGAGGACCTCAAGGATATGTGCGACATGGACGCCGTCCAGGCGTTCCGCGACCACGCGCTCAACCCCGAGCATCCCGCGGCCCGCGGCAGCCATGAGAACGGCGACATCTTCTTCCAGCACCGCGAGGCCTGCAACGGCACGTACAATGCGCTGCCCGCCATCGTCCAGTCCTACATGGACAAGGTGAACGCCAAGCTCGGCACCAACTATCACCTGTTCGACTACTACGGCGCCAGCGACGCCGACCGCGTGGTCGTGTGCATGGGCTCCTTCTGCGATACGCTCGAGGAGGTCATCGACTACCTGAACGCCCACGGTGAGAAGGTCGGCCTGGTCAAGGTCCGCCTGTACCGTCCGTGGTCTGTCGAGGACTTCGTGGCCGCGTTGCCCGCGACCGTCAAGAAGGTCGCCGTGCTCGACCGCACCAAGGAGCCCGGCTCCATCGGCGAGCCGCTGTATCAGGATGTCGTCTCCGCCCTGTACGAGGCCGGCCGCTCCGACCTCATGGTGACCGGTGGCCGTTACGGCCTCGGCTCCAAGGACGAGCCCCCGGCGGCTGCCTTCGCGGTCTTCGAGGAGCTCAAGAAGGATGCGCCCAAGCGCGAGTTCACCATCGGCATCGAGGACGACCTCACCGGTCTGTCCCTGCCCATGGATCCGGACGCCCCCAACACGGCGGCCGAGGGCACCATCGAGTGCAAGTTCTGGGGCCTCGGCGGCGACGGCACCGTTGGCGCCAACAAGAACTCGATCAAGATCATCGGCGACCACACGGACAAGTACGTCCAGGCCTACTTCCAGTACGACTCCAAGAAGACCGGCGGTGTTACCACTTCGCACCTGCGCTTCGGTGACTCCCCGATCCGCTCTCCGTACTACGTGAACAAGGCCGACTTCGTGGCCTGTCACAACCCGAGCTACATCATCAAGGGCTTCAAGATGGTCCGCGACGTCAAGCCCGGCGGCACGTTCCTGGTCAACTGCCAGTGGACGCCCGAGGAGTTCGCCTCCCACATGCCGGCTAACGCCAAGCGCTACATCGCCCAGAACAACATCAACGTCTACCTGATCGACGCCATCGACCTGGCCGCCAAGGTGGGCATGGGCAAGCGCACCAACACGGTGCTGCAGTCCGCGTTCTTCGCCCTGGCCGGCGTGCTGCCGCAGGAGGACGCGATCCGTTACATGAAGGAAGCGGCCACCAAGTCCTATGCCAAGAAGGGCGAGGCCATCGTCGAGGCCAACCACAAGGCCATCGATGCCGGCGCCACCGCCTTTGTGAAGTTCGATGTCCCGGCCGACTGGGCCGACGCCACCGACGCCGCTCCCGCCTCCGTCCTCTCCGATGAGGAGAAGAGCGCCATCGCCAAGCAGGTCAAGGAGCTCATGGAGCCCATCGCCCGCATGGACGGCGACTCCCTGCCCGTCTCCGCGTTCAAGGATTACGCCGACGGCCAGTTCGAGCTGGGCGCCTCCCAGTTCGAGAAGCGCGGCGTGGCCGTCATGGTCCCGCACTGGGATGAGACCAAGTGCATCCAGTGCAACCAGTGCGCCTACGTCTGCCCGCATGCCACCATCCGTCCCTTCGCGCTCAACGAGGCCGAGGTCGCCGAGGCGCCCGAGACCATGCGCATGCTGGATGTGAAGATCCCCAAGGACACCGGCTACAAGTTCGCCATCGCCGTCAGCCCGCTCGACTGCATGGGCTGCACCAACTGCGCCAAGGTCTGCCCCAAGGACGCACTCACCATGGTTCCCGCCGAGGGCGAGCTCGTGGAGCAGAAGACCTTCGATTACTGCGTGGCCAACGTCGCCGAGAAGCCCGAGCTCATCGGCAACAACGTCAAGTCCAGCCAGTTCAAGCAGCCCCTGCTTGAGTTCTCCGGCTCCTGCGCCGGCTGCGCCGAGACGGCCTACGCTCGCCTGGTGACCCAGGTTTGCGGCGACCGCATGTTCATCTCCAACGCCACCGGCTGCTCCTCCATTTGGGGCAACCCGGCCGCGACCTCCCCGTTCTGCACCGACAAGAACGGCCATGGCCCGGCATGGAACAACTCCCTGTTCGAGGACAACGCTGAGCACGGTCTCGGTCTCGAGCTCGGTTACAAGGCGGTCCAGGGCAAGCTCGTCGCCCAGAGCGAGGAGCTCATGGCTTCCGACTGCGCGACCGACGAGCTGAAGGCCGCCGCTCAGGCTTGGATCGACTCCCGCGACGATGTCGAGGCCTCCAAGACCGCGGCTGCCGCCTACATCGAGCAGCTCGAGGCCTGCGGTTGCGATAAGGCCAAGGCGATCCTGGCCGATAAGGCGTACCTCACCAAGAAGTCCTTCTGGATCTTCGGCGGCGACGGTTGGGCCTACGATATCGGCTTCGGCGGCCTTGACCACGTCCTGGCCTCTGGCAACAACGTCAACGTCTTCGTGTTCGACACCGAGGTGTACTCCAACACCGGCGGTCAGGCCTCCAAGGCCTCTAACCTGGGCCAGGTTGCCCAGTTCGCCGCTGCGGGCAAGAACATCAAGAAGAAGAGCCTCGCCGAGATCGCGATGAGCTACGGCTACGTGTACGTGGCGCAGGTCGCCATGGGCGCCAACCCGGCTCAGACCCTCAAGGCCATCCACGAGGCCGAGGCCTACGACGGCCCGTCCATCATCATCGGCTACAGCCCCTGCGAGATGCACTCCATCAAGAAGGGCGGCATGCAGAACTGCCAGGCCGAGATGAAGAAGGCCGTGGACTGCGGCTACTGGAACCTGTTCCGCTACAATCCGGCTGCCCCCGAGGGCAAGAAGTTCGCCCTCGACTCCAAGGAGCCGGCCGGCGGTTACCAGGAGTTCCTCATGAACGAGGCCCGCTACGCGAGCCTGACCGCCGCGTTCCCCGAGCGCGCCGAGGAGCTCTTCGCCGCCAACGAGGCTGCCGCCATGGATCGCTACAAGCACCTCGTCAAGCTCAAGACCCTCTATAACGAGGAGTAGTCGCGCACATCGATGCGCTTGCAATCCTAGCTGACGGAAGGCCCCCGGGAACATCCCGGGGGCCTTTTCAACAACCGAGCGCCGCCTATGGGGTCATTCCATGGGTGGCGCTCGGTTTCGTTGGAGCCCGTCTGCGTGTTAGCTCTGCCAGAATTTCACGATCAGGTCGTCGCGGGAGAGCGCATCGGTCTTGACGACGAGATTGTGCACGTGGGATTTGATGGTTCCCACGGCGAGCACGAGTTCGTCCGCAATTTCCTGATTTGTCTTTTTGGGCACCACAAGGCGTAGCACTTCGGCTTCGCGGTCGGACAGCCCGTGGTCCCTGCGAAACCTTGGCATGATGTCATCGATGTGCCGCTCGATATCGGGGACTCCGTCGACGTTGGGTGCCTCCTGGATGCGGATTGAGAGCACCTGGTAGATATGGCGCAAAAGGATGACGGCGGCGAAAATCAGCAGGACATTTTCAGTGAAGTTGCGTTCGGATAGATAGAGCGGCAGCCAGGCCTCGCCGTTGCTCGGGGGCGCGATGAGAATCACGAGCGTGTCTTCGATTATTATGAGGCCGATGAGGGTGAGGACGACACGAAGCGGTTTTGCGAATTTCGCTAGGCGCGCCTGCAGCTCTGGTGGGGCCTCGTGTCGATAACTCCAGATGGCGTAGCTCAGCGTTCCAAACGAGAACATTTGCCGGAGCGTGTAGTAGAGCCATTGGCGGATCGGGCCTTCGGGAAGTGCGAATAGCACTACCGCGTTTGCCACTGTCAGGAGGATGACGGGCCAGGCGAACAGGCGCTTCGAGTGCTTGTCGAGCACGTTGAGGATGAGGAGCCAGACAAAGGCGTTGAGCACGATGCTCACTGCGGTGCGCAGGAGGGGCATCGAGATCGCGTAGTACTCATCCATGGGGAAGGGCTGATTTTGCGAGATGTACTCGTGGAAGAAGATCTCAGTCAGTTCGATGGCGTAGCAGACGAAGGCGCCAGCGCTGTAGAAGAAGAGGCGTCGCCGTGTTGACGCCCACGCCGCCAGGGAAGACACGGCAATCGCGACGCAAAGCGCGAGCATCGCAATCGTGTAAAAGAAAAATACGCCGTTCATACCCCAGGCTCCTCCCATGCAGTTGGCGATACCAATACTACCCAAAGAAGAAGCGGGCGATCGGCTCATCGTTGGCGCAGCTCATCTACCAGCGGTTTATTGGGGTTTATTCTCATATGCGGTTGAAAACCCCCAGCGAGTGGTTCGAACTTGGTGTTCTGGAAGTGACATGCCCCTCAAGCCGGATCGATTCTTTTTTCAAAGATCCTTCTCCCGTATCACCGTTGGCGGATTCGGTGAACGGCGGGGTTTTGTCCAATCAATCGGCCTTCAAGCGGGCTCACGCTGGCATGTTGACCGGGTTCAACCGCAGTTGAGCGCGGTTGGATTCCCCGAACGGTGTATCAACTCGAATAAACTCGCCAATCGCATGCGGCGGTTCAAAGATGAAGTCACGGAAAAGCCGGGGTGGCGCGGTGCCAGCCCCGCACGACAAAGTCGGTGCGCACGAGCGTTCGGCGGAAAGGAATAGCAATGGCTATGCCCAAGGACTTCATCGACACTAACGATTTCACCAAGGATCAGATTCTGGCAATCGAGGATCTCGGCCTGGCCATGAAGAAGGCCATCAAGGTTGACGGGTACTATCCGCACCTGCTTCGCAACAAGACCCTGGGCATGATCTTCCAGCAGGTCTCCACCCGCACCCGCCTTTCCTTTGAGACGGCCATGACCGACCTGGGTGGCCACGCCCAGTTCTACGGCCCGGGCTCCATCCAGCTCGGCGGTCACGAGTCCCTTGGCGATACCGCTCGCGTCATGGGCTCCTTGCTCGACATCATGATGGCCCGCGTTGACCGTCACAAGGACGTTGTCGGCCTGGCTGAGGGCTCCGCGGTGCCCGTCATCAATGGCATGTCCGAGTTCAACCACCCCACGCAGGAGATGGGCGACCTCATGACCATGCTCGAGAACCTGCCCGAGGGCAAGAAGATCGAGGACTGCACGCTCGCCTTCATCGGTGACGCCACCCAGGTTTGCCTCTCCCTCATGTTCATTTGCTCCAAGATCGGCATGAAGTTCGTGCAGTTCGGACCCAAGGGTCATCAGATCTGCGACGGCGCCCTGCATGTGGGCACCGAGGAGGAGCGCGCCGAGTTCGGCAAGAAGCTCATGGAGATTGGCGAGGAGAACTGCAAGCTCTCCGGCGGCTCCATTGTGATTTCCGACGACATCGAGTGCATCAAGGGCGCTGACTTCATCTACACCGACGTGTGGTACGGCTTGTACGACGAGGAGGTCGAGGGCGAGAACTACATGGACGTCTTCTACCCCAAGTACCAGGTCACCATGGACATGATGAACTTCGCTGGCCCGAATTCCAAGTTCATGCACTGCCTGCCTGCCACCCGCAACGAGGAGGTCACCGACGAGGTCATGGACGACCCCGAGCGTTCCCTGTGCTGGGTCGAGGCCGAGAATCGCAAGCACTCCATTCGTGCCCTGCTCGCCACGCTCGGCGACCGCACCCCGCTCAACGATGAGGGCGTGGAGTACTCCGCCAAGGCCGAGCTGCACGCTGCACTCGACAAGATCTGTGAGCTGCAGGCCTAAATAGCGTTCCTCTCTCTCGCGGGCGGCGGATGCTCGTCTCCTGCCGCCCGCTTTTCTGCCATTGACTGAGCTAAAGGATTACCAATGAGCGAATCGAAGAAGAAGCTCTCCTTTTTGACCGTGATCGCCACCGTCATCTGCGTCGTGTTCGTCTGCGAGGCCGCGGCACCGGCTGCCGCCATCGGCAACCAGCAGTTCTTCTGGTGGATCTTCCTGGTCATCACCTTCTTGCTGCCCTACGGCATGATCGTCGCCGAGCTGGGAACCACCTATGACGGCGAGGGCGGCATCTACGACTGGGTCCGCGAGGGCCTGGGTGATAAGTGGGGTGCCCGCATTTCCTACTATTACTGGATTAACTATCCCTTCTGGATTGCCTCGCTGGCGACCATGTTCCCCGATATCTTGGGCATGGTGTTCGGTGTGGAGTTCTCGTTGGGTGCTAAGATCGCCATCGACCTGGCCTTTGTATGGACGGTCTACCTGATGGGCCGCTCCAAGGTGGCTGATTCCGAGTGGGTTCTGAACGGCGGTGCCATTATCAAGGTCGCCGTGGCCGTGATCGTGGGCGCGCTGGGTATTTGGTACGCCATGGAGAATGGTTTTGCCTCCGATATGAGCCCGCACACCTTCCTGCCCGAGCTCACCAACGCCAACGCGCTCGGCTACCTCTCCGTCATCATCTTTAACTTCATGGGCTTTGAGGTCATCTGCACCATGACCGATGACATGGCCGATCCCAAGAAGGATATCCCCAAGGCCATCATCGTGGGTGGCCTGGCCATCGCCGCAATTTACCTGTTCGCCGGCTTCGGCATCGGCGCCGCGGTTCCGGCGGACAAGATCGACCCCGATTACGGCATGATCTACGCCCTGCAGACCATGGTGGGCAACTCCCCGATTTTCAAGATCGTCTGCATCGCCTTCCTAATCACCCTGTTCGCCAACATGGCTGCCTGGTCGTTTGGCGTCAACTCCGTCGCCCGTTACGCCGCCGAGCACGGCAACATGCCCAAGATCTTCGCCTCGATGATCTCCAAGGATGACATGCCCAACGGTGCCAACCTGGTAAACGCCATTGTCGCCTCAGTGGTTTTGTGCCTGCAACTCGTGCCCATCCCGGCTATTTCCGAGGGAATCTTCTGGATGCTGTTCGGCACTTCTGTGGTGTTCCTGCTGTTGACCTATATCCCGATGTTCCCGGCGTTCCTCAAGCTGCGCAAGGTCGATGCGACCCGCGAACGCGTCTTTAGCTTCCCCTTCAAGGGCGCCATGATGAAGATTGCCGTTGCCGTGCCCTGCATCGAGCTCGTTTTGGCCATTGTCGCCACCATCGTGCCGCTCAACGCCACCGAGTTCGAGAGCAAGATTCCGATGCTCGTCATCTTCCTCGTGTTGCTGGCCGTGGGCGAGGTGTTCCGCATCGTTTCCGCCAAGGGCCGCGAGAAGGAGTACCGCGGCCTCACGCCCGAGCTCGCTGCAGCCCGTCTGGCCGAGGAGGCCGAAGAGGAATAGGGCACCCTATTTCCATCTGGTAGTTTGCGCGGGGCGACCCGCCCCGCGCTCAAGGTTGTACGAATATGGAGGTAAAACTATGCGTACGATCTACGAGTCCGACTCCACCCCCAAGGCCGACGGCTTCTTCATGCCCGCGGAGTTCGCTCCGCAGGATCGCGTGTGGATGGGCTGGCCTCACCGCACCGACACCTGGGCCCACGGCGCCAAGCCGGCCCAGAAGCAGTACGCCGCCATTGCCCGCGCCATCGCAGAGTTCACGCCTGTGACCATGTGTGCCAACCAGGCCGACTACGCCAACTGCAAGGCCGTCTTCGAGGATGACGAGAACGTGACTGTCATCGAGATGACTACCGACGACGCCTGGTTCCGCGACACCGCCGCCACCTATGTCATCAACGGCAAGGGCGAGAAGCGCGCCAACCACTGGCACTTCAATGCCTACGGCGGTCTTATCGACGGCCTGTATTTTCCGTGGGACAAGGACGAGCAAATCGCCCTCAAGATGGCCGAGCTCTCCGGTTGCCGTCGCTATCGTCCCGATGACATGATCCTCGAGGGCGGCTCCATCACCGTCGACGGCGAGGGCACCCTCGTTGTGACCGACCAGTGCCTGCTGTCCCCCGGCCGCACCTGCTCCGCGGTGCTCGAGGAGGAAGAGGACCCCGAGTCCATCTGGCCCAAGTTCAAGAAGAAGTTCGAGCCCTGGAGCGAGGAGCTTCGCGAGTACATGGACGAGCACCTCAAGGACTACCTGGGCGTCGAGAAGGTCATCTGGGTCAAGGAGGGCATCGACCCCGAGGAGACCAACGGCCATATCGACGACGTTGCTACCTTTATTGCTCCGGGTGTCATGGCTTGCATTTGGACCGACGATCCCGAGTATCCCTTCTACGAGCAGTGCCACGCTGCCTACGAGACCCTCTCCAACGCCATTGACGCCAAGGGCCGCAAGATGAAGGTCTACAAGCTTCCCATGCCCGTCAACCCGCTGTTCATGGACCAGGCTTCCTGCGACACCATCGACGCCGACGAGAACGCCGAGCCCCGCGTTGCCGACGAGCCGCTGATCGCTTCCTACATGAACTACCTCGTCACCAACCACGGCGTCATCGTGCCGCAGTACGGCGACGAGAACGACCAGCTGGCCGTCGACACGCTTCAGAAGATCTACGACGAGGTCTGGGGCGAGGGTGTCTACAAGTGCGTGGGCGTCAAGTCCGAGCAGGTCGTCTACGGTGGCGGCAACATCCACTGCATCACCCAGCAGGAGCCGACCGCGTAGTTTCCATTTCACGTTCGGGCGCGATTAATCCCGCCTGAACGTGGCAATCGATTATCCGTGCGCATGAAAGCAGCCGTTCAACATCGCTTTCACTGCGATTTCCTGTCATGGTCGCCTGGCGTGTTGTCTCCTCGTCAGGCGACCGTTCCTTTTGAGCTGTCCGCAGACTCGGTCGCCAGGAAATGCGAAGGATGGTCGTTGCCCACTCCATTGCAATAACAGGTACGCATATTCGCGCAGAATTTTGTATAGAGATGAATAGACAAGCCAAATCGGCAGGATAGGTATACAGATTTGCAGTGTGCAAAACCGTTTGAGCAATGTGGTCAAACTATGCCTATATCCTTGGGATATTACGTTTATCGCCAATAACCGTCCGTTCACCAAGACAGTCGAAATCACTGTTAATCGATTGTGCTTGGGAGGGTATATTGCATAAAGTACGTCAGCTGGTGAATATTTATTACCAGCAAAACGAGAAGAAAAGAGGCAGTTATGTCCAAGCCCCTTGGCAAGCCCGATCGCATCGTCGTCGCCCTCGGCGGCAACGCTCTCGGCAACACCCCTGAAGAGCAGATCGAGAAGGTCGGCCACGCCGCCCACGCCCTCTTGGGCCTCATCGAGCAGGGCAACGAGATCATCATCACCCACGGCAACGGCCCGCAGGTCGGCATGATCCAGAACGCCTTCGCCGCCGCCCACGACGCCATCGGCACCCCCGCGATGCCGCTGCCCGAGTGCGGCGCCATGAGCCAGGGCTACATCGGCTACCACCTGCAGCAGGGCATCGGCCGCGAGATGCACCGCCGCTACAAGCGCTGGCACGCCGCCACCGTCGTCACCCAGATCGAGTGCGATCCGGACGATCCCGCCTTCGCCAACCCCACCAAGCCCATCGGCCCCTTCTACACCGAGGAGCAGGCCAAGGAGATCATGGCTGAGAACCCCGAGATGACCTTCGTCGAGGACTCTGGCCGTGGCTGGCGTCGCGTCGTGGCTTCCCCGGAGCCCAAGAAGATCGTCGAGGCCGACTCCATCCTCAACCTGCTCGACAACGAGTTCATCGTCATCGCCTGCGGTGGCGGCGGAATCCCCGTCGTCCGCGACTACGAGAACAAGGGCTGCTACAAGGGTGTGGCCGCCGTCATCGACAAGGACATGGGCGGCGAGCTGCTCGCTGAGGACTGTGGCGCCGACGTCCTGTTCCTCCTGACCGCCGTCGAGCACGTCGCCATCAACTTCGGCAAGCCCGATCAGCAGGAGCTCGAGGAGCTCACCGCCGACGAGGCCGAGAAGCTCGCTGACGAGGGTCAGTTCGGCAAGGGTTCCATGGAGCCCAAGGTCCGCGCCGCCATCAAGTTCGCTCGTTCCCGCAAGGGCCGCACCTGCATCATCGGCGCCCTGGACAAGGCCGCCGAGACCATGGCCGGCCTCTCCGGTACCCGCATTGTCGGTTAGTACCCCCCCCTATGTCGTCAGGCGCCCGGCTGCCGCTTCGAGCCGGCCGGGCGTCCGATGATTTCCCTCGTCGCGTGTGACTGCTGCATCGCGCGCGACGCTTACAGAGCCTCCCTCTCCCAGGCGCCCCGGCTTACTGCCCCGGGGCGTCTATTTGTATGGGGTTAGATCGAGAAGGCCCAAAGCGCTTCGATTTGCGGGAGAATCTGGCTGATCGGCCAGCGTTTTGCGCTGTTGTAGGGACTGTTGGGGTCATGGATTTCGACCATGCCGCGGTCATCCATGCCCTTGATGACAAGGAAATGCCCGACTGTGGTGAAGTCGCCGGGCGTGAGGCAGCAGATGATTGGCATGCCGGCATCCAGCGCGGAGGCGATGTTCGCGCGCGAAGGGGCCACGGGTGTCGATCTCAACCCGATGGCGGCGGCTCCGTCGGTCATAAAGCGCCATTCGGTCGCACCGGTGGGGGCGAAGTTGTGCTCCTCGGCAAACGAGGCCATGGCGACCGGATCGAGATCGGTCTTGCCCGTCAGGTATGTGTAGACCATGGAAAGGCTCGTGGGGCCGCAGCCGGCGACGCGGATGTTGCTTCCGGCGTAAGGCTTGTTTGCCCAGAGCGGGTCGGTTTGATAGAGATGCGGCATTGTGCCCGCCGTCCATTGCGAGCGCGGCGTGGAGACGGGGATGGCGGTGGGTCCGAGCTTAAATGGGTCGACCGTCTGCTTGGCGAGGCGCTCCCTTTCCCTCTTCGCCTCGATGCGCGCGGCTTCCTCCGCTTTGTCTCGTTGGATCTTGGCGTTGATGCCGAGGCCTCCCGCACCAATCACCGCGATTACCAAGAGCACGGCGATCCCGCGCGGGTTGAACAGCACGGATCGCCAAGTGGGACGCGAGAAGATGCGACCGGTGTTGCGGCCCCCACGCAAAGGCCCGCCTATGTATCCCGCGCGCGGACCCCGGCCTTTGCCTGAGCGGTGACGTGAGGGCGTGTGGGCGTAGCTCCCGTTGAGGGTTCGGCGCTGACCGGCGCCGCGAGATGGTTGGTTTTGAGCGCAGACTCCGGAAGAGGGCCTACCCGTTGGGCGCGTCTGTGGGTCGGGATATGCTCGTCCGACGCGGGAATCGCGTCCATAGGAGTCTCGGCGCATGGGGCGCGGGTCCCGAGCGCCTTGTGGCTGCGGGGCGTGGGCGTTCGGCGAGCGCGGCGTGCGGGGGCCGCGATACGCGGGGGCGTTGGCCGTTGCCCGCGCGGGCGGACGGAACGTGGGATGCGGGGCGGCGCCGTTGCCCGGACGAACACCGTTGCCGTTCATCGGGCGCGATCCCACGCCGTGCGTCCGTTCGTTGACGCCGAGCGGCAGGGGAGCGCGGTCGCGCGTGGGCCCGTTATTCGCGGAGGACGCAAGGCGCACGGAGCGACGGGGTTGTCCCCACGGTATCGGTCGTCCATCGGTGCCTCCCGGATCGAGACGGCTCAAACGCCATCGAAAACAAACGAAGTACATTCTACCAGCCCAAATATAAACAGCTGGGCATCTGTCCGTCCGGGTGCGATCGGGTCGGGGCGCTGCGAAGGGCCGCTCGCCTTATAGCCTACTTTGGTGGCTGCGAGCCCCACTTCCGCGACTGGTCGATTTGGGCGGTGAACGGAAAAACGGGCGCGGCCGCGCGTTCGCGCAACGACCGTTAGTCGGAGAACGGCGCCCGCTCGTCTGCGATGACATTCCGAACGTCGACTGACCGCAAACCTTCACATCGGTTGGCAATATTCTTCAGGACATGGAAAAGGCGCCCGCCAAACCGGCGAGCGCGAGGGGGCGGGTCGACGAGTGGACACGTCGGCCCCAAACAAAAGAAAGGAGGCGTGCTATGGCGGAAACCAACGCTTCTGCTGCCGATCAGGGCGGCATGAAGAAGACGCTGTCGCTGTGGAACTTCTTTACCATCGGCTTCGGCGCCATCATCGGTACCGGTTGGGTCCTGCAGGTCGGCGACTGGATGGTCGTTGGCGGCGGTCCTGTCCCCGCTATGATCGCATTCCTCTTGGGCGCCATCGCCTTGGTGCCCATCGGAGCGGTGTTTGGCGAGCTTACGGCCGCCATCCCGGTTTCCGGCGGTATCGTGGAGTACGTCGACCGCACCTTCGGTCACACGGCGTCCTACATCACCGGCTGGTTCCTGGCTCTGGGCAACGGCATCCTGTGCCCGTGGGAGGCAATCGCCATCTCCACGCTGGTCTCGGACATGTTCGGCAGCCTGCCCGGTCTTGAGTGGCTCCGCGCCGTCAAGCTCTACACCATCCTCGGTGCAGACGTCTACCTGTTCCCGACGCTGATCGCGCTCGCCTTCGCCGGCTACGTGGTCTTCCTGAACTTCCGCGGCGCCAGCTCCGCTGCCAAGCTGCAGGCCTTCCTCACCAAGGCCCTGCTCTGCGGCATGCTGCTCGCCATGGGCGTCTCCATCGTGACCGGTTCCCCCGACAACGCCATGCCTGTGTTCTCCCAGGTCGCCGGCGCTGGCGGCGGTGTCGCCGAGACCGAGTCCACCAACCTGCTCGCAGGTATCGTCTCGGTCCTGGTGCTGACCCCGTTCTTCTACGCGGGCTTCGACACCATCCCGCAGCAGGCCGAGGAGGCCGCTGAGGGTCTGAACTGGAACAAGTTCGGCAAGATCATCACCTTGGCCCTCCTGGCCGCCGGTGGCTTCTACATGGTCTGCATCTACTCCTTCGGCACTATCCTCCCCTGGAACGAGTTCGTGGCTCAGCCCGTTCCCGCTCTGGCCTGCCTGAAGAACATCAACATGATCCTGTACGTGGCCATGCTCGTCATCGCCACCCTCGGGCCCATGGGTCCCATGAACTCCTTCTACGGCGCTACCTCCCGCATCATGCTCGCCATGGGCCGCAAGGGTCAGCTCCCCGAGAAGTTCGCCGAGGTCGATGAGAAGTCCGGCGCCCCCAAGCTCGCTTGCGTGGTCCTCGGCATCATCACCGTCATCGGTCCGTTCCTGGGCAAGAACATGCTCATCCCGCTGACCAACGTTTCCGCCCTGGCGTTCATCCTCTCCTGCACCATGGTCGCCCTTGCGTGCCTGAAGATGCGCTACACCGAGCCCGACCTGCCTCGTCCCTACAAGGTTCCTGGCGGCAAGTTCGGTATCCTCCTGGCCATCCTGGCCGGCGCCATCATCATCGGCCTGCTCGTCCTGCCCTTCAGCCCGGCCTCCCTCAACATGGTTGAGTGGTCCATCGTGCTCGGCTGGCTGGTCGTTGGCCTGATCCTCATGTTCGCCACCAAGGCTCGCGCCAAGAAGTAGCGAAACCCCTTCGTCGGCGGGCGCACGACACGACGCGCCCGCCGCATTCCGGGGGTCCACACCGACCCCCAGGGGAGAGCGCCCCGGCGCCGACCCCACCATGGAACAAAGTGCACCGAGCTCCGCGTTCCATCGCGGCATATCCGCCGCGCCTCTCCTCTCTTGCGGCATGCCCGGCCGCGCACGTACCCCGCGCGGTCGGGTGCCACTAGCCAATCCATCGTTCCAATAAGGAGGAACAACATGGGTAAGAAGTATGCAATCGTCGGCGGCAAGCTCATCGACGGCACCGGTGCCGATCCGGTTGAGAACTCCCTGGTTCTCGTCGACGAGAACGGCAAGATCGAGTACGCCGGCGCCCACCAGGACACCCCTGAGGGCTACGAGGTCATCGACGCTACCGGTAAGACCGTCATGCCTGGCCTCATCGACACCCACCTGCACTTCTCCGGCAACCTCACCGACGATGACACCGACTGGGTCATGCAGCCGCTCCTCGAGAAGCAGGCCGTCGCCGTCAAGCAGGCCTACGACTGCCTCACCCACGGTCTGACCACCGTGTGCGAGATCGGCCGCTTCGGCATCCAGATTCGCGACTGCATCGATAAGGGCGTCTTCAAGGGTCCTCGCGTCCTCGCCACCGGCCTCGGCTTCTGCCGCACCGCCGGCCACGGTGACTCCCACCACTGCAGCCAGCTCGAGAACAAAGAGTCCCATCCTTGGGGCGATCAGGTCGACGGTCCGTGGGATCTGCGCAAGGCCGTTCGTCGTCGCCTGCGTGAGAACCCCGATGCCATCAAGATCTGGGCTACCGGCGGTGGCATCTGGCGCTGGGACTCCGGCCGCGACCAGCACTACTGCTCCGAGGAGATCCAGGCCGTCATCGACGAGGCCAAGCTGGTCGGCATCCCGGTGTGGAGCCACTGCTACAACAACCACGCCGCTGCCTACGATTCCGTCCGCTTTGGCTGCGAGCAGCTGATTCACGGCTTCGACATTGACGAGCGCACCATGGACCTCATGGCCGAGCAGGGCACCTTCTTCACCCCGACGATCGCCTTCCTGCCCACCTGGTACTCCACCTATCCGCCGGTCTACGTGCCCGAGCTGCATGACAAGTACGAGGGCACCCTCGTCGAGAAGGAGCTCCAGCGCAACTACGACTGCCTGCGCGAGGCCAAGAAGCGCGGCGTCGTGATGACCATCGGTTCCGACTCCTTCTCCTTCGTCACTCCTTACGGCACTTGCTCCATCGAGGAGATGTACGAGTTCGTGGACAAGATCGGCTTCACCCCGGTCGAGACCATCACCTGCGCCACCTTGAACGGTGCCAAGATGTGCCACATCGAGGACGAGACCGGTTCCCTCGAGGCCGGCAAGTGCGCCGACCTGCTGGTCGTCAACGGCGATGTCGCCGCTGACATCCACACCCTCAACGTTGACAACATGGACGTCATCATGAAGGACGGCTGGATTGTCGACGCCGGTACCTTCGGTGAGGGCAACAAGTACTCCGAGTAACTGAGTTACTCCCATAGGGCTCCTCGGTTCTGCCTCCAGGCGTAGCGGCTTCGCAATAGATAGGGAAGCGGCGTCGTGGAGGGGCCGGGGAGCCCCCCGCGTTTACCCGGGGGCGGGGCAGGGCGCCGCTCCAGGGGGACGACACGAGCGCCCATCCCGCTATTCGGGGTGGGCGCTTTTTTCGGCCGATTGGTATCATGGAGCACGTGTGATGAATGTCAAAAAGGTAGGTGTTTGCGTGCGGCGGCCGTTTGCCCGTTGGAATCAGACGAAATTCTTCCGCGTCGCCCAGAGCTGGGCGCTGCGCGGCCTCATCCTGTGCGTCCCGATGTTGCTCGGCCTGCTGGCCCTCGAATTCGTGACCAACCCCAACCCGGTCCCCGCGGTTATCACCATCGCCGGCCTCGTCTTGCTGTGTTTCTTCTTTGCATACGTGTTCGTCGCGCCCGATGATTTCTCGCTCTCCGCGACCGACCGAACACTCGGCATCGCGAGCAAGATTTTCGCTTACACCCGTCACGGTCTGGTGCCCGAGGCGACGTTGGGCGCGTGCAAACTGATCCTACCCGAGACCCTGGCCTCGGCGATCTGTATCACCGACGGCACGGCGGTCGTCGCGAGTTGGGGCGAGGATTCAGACCGCTGCCCCACGGGCACGCCGGTCGTTCTGGAGAGCACGCTGCGCGTCATCGAGAACGAGCGCATGGAGGTTTTCGCGCGCGAGACAACCGGTCCCGATGAGCCGTATTTCTTCCCGCGCCTGCAGGCTGGAATCACGGCCCCGCTCATCGTGCGCGACCGCTGCATGGGGACCTTCGAGCTGTACTATCCGCGCTACAGCGACATCGATGCGCGTCAAACCGCGCTCGCCACGGGCTTTGCCGAGCTGATCTCCACGCAGCTGGCGAGCTTCGAGCTCGAGCGTCAGGAGGATTTGAGCGCCCGCATGGAGCTGCGTGCGCTGCAGTCCCAGGTCGATCCGCACTTCCTGTTCAACACCATCGGAACCATCGTGTCGCTCGTGCGTACGGAGCCGGAGAAGGCGCGCTCTCTGCTCATCGACTTCTCGAACTACTATCGCCAGACGCTGTCGAACTCCGATGCGCTCACTTCACTCGAGAACGAGCTCGACCAGGGCATGCGCTACATCAACCTCATGCAGGCGCGTTACGGTGACGGCCGTCTCAAGCTCTCGGTCGACTTCGATCCGTTCACGCTCGATTGCCGCGTTCCGCCGTTCATCTTGCAGCCGCTGCTCGAGAACTGCATCAAGCATGCGATGCGTGAAGTCGAGCCGTTGTCCATCAAGCTTTCCTCCCTTGAGACGGATGACGGTATCCAGATTGTGGTCGAGGACGATGGCATCGGCATGAGCGAGGAGACGCTCGCCCACCTGCTCGACGTGAAGCGCGATGTGGACAATACATGCCCGTGCGGTTGCGCCGAGGAGGATGGTGAGTGCGTCGAGGCCAAGCTCGAGTCCATGAGCAGGAGGAGCGCTCCCACTACGGCGGACGGCTCGCTCAGGCGCGGCGGCGGTTTGGCCCTCGTCAACGTGCTCATGCGCATACACTTCTTCTTCGGCGCGGAATCGGGCATCCACGTCGAATCGCAGGAGGGCGTGGGAACGCGCGTGACGGTCGACCTGATCGGCGAGCCTCACGAGCCGGAGGGGACGGCGCTTCCCTCTGCCAGGTGACGGCGATTCGGTCCGCGGCGCAGCGCGCCTTGCGGGTCGATGCGGGTGCGCCGTGCCCTGCGCCCGCGTTACACTAAGGCCCTGACTGTGCGTGACATGCGGTTGCGCGTCGCGGCCGATTTGATTGGATGGCGTGTTGGGCGCAGAGCCCATGGGACAAGGGAGATGGCATGGCCGACCAGGCATGGCGTGTTTTGATTGTCGATGACGAGCCGCCGATTCGTGCTGAGTTGAACTACCTGCTCAAGCAGGACGGCCGCGTCGGACGCATCGAGGAGGCCGGCGGGGCGACGGAGGCGGTCGAGAAGATCTTGGCCTTTGGCCCCGAGGTGCTGTTCCTCGACATTCAAATGCCCGGTACGAGCGGCGTTCAGCTCGCAGATACGCTGCAAAAGCTGAAGAAGCCCCCGGTGATCGTGTTTGTGACGGCGTTTTCCGAGTATGCGGCAGAGGCGTTCGAACTGGACGCGGCGGACTACGTGCTCAAGCCGGTTGAGCAGGACCGACTTGAGAAGGCGCTCGACAAGGTCGAGAACGCCCTCAACGCCCGCCGGCCGGCGGTGGCCGAACCCGTGCGCCGCATCCAGGGTGAGCGCAACGGCAAGCGCACCTACATCCCCGTGACCGACATCGCCTATATCGAGGCTCGTGCCGATTACGCCTCCGCTCATACGGAGACTGGCACCTACCTGGTCAATGATTCCATCTCGGTTTTGGAGCGCCGTCTGGCGAACGAGGGGTTCCTGCGCGTGCACCGCAGCTTCCTGGTGAATATCGACGACGTTCGCGATGTCGAGGTGCTCAAGCCGAGTGGTCTCATGCAGCTCAAGCTCGGCCGGACGGACGCGAGCATCCCGGTCAGCCGCAGGCGTGCGACCGGTGTTAAAAAGCAACTCGGCCTGGCGTGATGAGCCGCCGCCGCTCCCGCGCGCGGGTTGTGACGAGTCTTCATAGACATGGGTGACGTGGTGCGCTTCCTCGCGCGTACCACGTCATTTTGCTATAGTAACGAGCAGTGTAGCTATTTTTGGAGGACGATCTGAGACCATGCCTGACGCGAGCGACAGTCCCTCGCCGCGACCCGATGTCGCGGCTGTCCCTGCTCCCATAGCGCGCGCCGACGCGACGTCGCGGGCGCAGCGCTTGCTGCATGCCGCCGGTTCGACCGCAAAGGAGGCGGTCGCCACCGTCGGAGCGCCGGTCAAGGCGGCGGCTCGCACGGTCAAGCGTCACTTGGTGCCCCAGTATACGCTGGGCGAGGAGATCGCGAACTCCATCACGCACGGCATAGGCGTCGCCCTCGGCATCGCCGCGCTCGTCGTCATGGTCGTGAAGGCGGCCGTGGACGGGGCTCATCCGGCGTCGCTCGCCAGTGCGATCATCTTCGGCGTCGCGCTCATCCTCGAATATCTTGCATCGACGCTGTATCACGCCATTGCCGTCCCGGCTGCCAAGCGCGTCTTTCGCGTGATCGACCATAGCTGCATTTACCTGCTCATCGCGGGCACGTACACCCCGTTTTGCCTCATCACGCTGGCCGATGCCGGTGGTATCCCGCTGTGCATCGCCGTGTGGGCGATCGCAATCGCGGGCGTGCTGTTCGAGGCGTTCATGCGCGAGCGCCAGCCCCATTGGCTCACCGCCGCAATCTACGTTGCGATGGGTTGGCTCGTCGTCTTCCGCTTGCCGCAGCTCGTCGCCGCGCTGCATCCCACCGCGCTCGTGCTGCTTGCCGTGGGCGGCGTGTGCTACACCGTTGGAGCGGTGTTCTACGTTCTCAAGAAGATTCGCTATATGCACAGTATTTTCCACCTGTGGGTTCTTGCCGGCAGCGTGCTGCAATTCTTGGCGGTGGTCCTCTTCGTGATTTAGCTTCTGGTGCGTAAATCCTCGGATGTGTAATGAGGGACGGATGCACATTACACATCGATTTGCGTGCATCGTGCGATGTGTAATTCGCACCCGTCCCCAATTACGCATTGCTCGCGCCATTCACTAACCCAGGAGGTTTGAACCCGTCCCCATGGACATCACCATCAGTATCATCACCACACTCGTCCTTACCGTCGTCAACGGCTACTTCTCCATGTCGGAGATGGCCCTCACCACGGCCAAGCGCGCCGTGCTCGACCACGAGGCGGAAGGAGGCGACCGTCGCGCCGCCCGCGCCGCCGAGCTCGCGGCCAATTCCGGCAGCTTCCTCGCCACCATCCAGGTCGCGATCACGCTCGTGGGCTTTGCGTCTTCTGCGGTCGCCTCGACGAGCCTGTCCGACCCGCTCGCGCAGTGGCTGTCGAGCTTCGGTATCGATGCGCTGACCATGGTCGCCCCCGGCCTCGCGCCCGTACTCATCACGCTCGCCGTGTCTTACCTCTCGATCGTCGTGGGCGAGCTTGTTCCCAAGCGCATCGCCCTGGCCGATGCCGAGGGCATGGCCAAGCGCGTCGCCAAACCGCTCACGGTGTTCCAGAAGATCGCTCGCCCGCTCGTCTGGCTGACGCAGGCTTCCGCCGACGGTCTCGCTCGCATCTTGCGCATCAAGAACGCCGACGACCGTCAGAATGTCTCCGAGGAGGAGATCCGCTACATGATCAACGAGCAGGACACCCTGCTCGACGAGGAGAAGCGCATCATCCATGAGGTGTTCGACCTGGGTGACGCCTCCGCGCGCGAGGTCATGGTGCCGCGCGTGGACGTGACCATGGCCGAGGATGTCCAGACGGTTACCGAGGTCATGAACCTCATGCGCCAGACAGGCTTCTCCCGTATGCCGGTGTTTCACGAGGATCAGGACGGCGTGGTCGGCATCGCCCACATCAAGGACCTGATCGGCCCCGTCATGGGCGGCGAGGGCGATCGTCCCGTGTCCGAGTTCATGCGCGACGCCACCTTTATCCCCGACACCAAGGACATCCTGCCCCTGCTCTCCGAGATGCAGACGGCGCACGACCAGATCGTCGTGGTGGTCGATGAATACGGCGGCACTGCCGGCATCATCACCATCGAGGACATCGTCGAGGAGATCGTCGGCGAGATCGAGGACGAGTTCGACCCCGATAACAAGTACCTCACGCGTCTCTCCAAGCGCGAGTGGCTGGTCGATGGGCGTTTTCCGTGCGATGACGCGATCGAGCTCGGCTGGCCCATCGAGGAGAGTGACGAGTACGAGACCATTGCCGGCTGGATCCTCGATCTGTGCGACTCCCTGCCCGATATCGGCGAGGTTTTCGAGTCCGATGGGTACAAGTTCAAGGTGCAGTCCATGCGCGGGCAGCGCATCTCGCTCATCCGTGTGATCGCGCCTCTCGAGGAGCCCAAGCCCTCCGAGGAGGAGCGCGCCGCGGACGTTCGGTCCGGAGTCGAGCGCGCGATCCGCGAGCACGTGCAGGAGAACGCCACGCGTTCCCGTTCGGTGCGCGCGGGCGCGAACATCTCGCCGGATGATCTCACGCCCGATTACCAGCCCGAGCAGGGCGAGTAGGGGCGACGCGTCTCCGGCGGGGCGCGAGCCGTAAGGCGAGCGAGCCACGCTGGCGCCCGGATGCCGAGTGAGCGCGTCTGCGGGGTGCACATGTCGCCCCGTAGCGATGTAGTCGATCAGCGCCGTTCGGGCGCCGATGAGAAAGGTAAGGCCATGGCCGATCTGTTCAACATTCTCAAGGTCACGGTGGGACCCAAGAAGCTGACCGCCCGCGTGCTTGTGAACCCCGGCATGCCCCTCATGACGTCCGAGGACGTTGAGGCGACCGCCCGCGTGTATTATCTCGCCCCCGCCATCGCCGAGCACATGTGCCTGGGCGATGCGGGTTCCAAGTTCCAGGACTGCATGGGTCATACGGAGCTTGCCCACCTGCTCGAGCACCTGACTGTCGAGATCATGAACGAGACGGGGCTCGCCGGCGGTATTTCCAGTGGTCGCACGCGTGGTGTGATGGGCGACGATCGCCTGTTTGACGTTGAGATCTCCTGCCCCGACGACGCGCTCGCCGTTGGTGCGCTCTCCTCCGCTTCCTTCATGATGAATTGGGCGTATCTGCACGCCGATCAGACGCCGCCGGACTTCCCGGGTACGGTTGCCGCGCTCGCAAGCCTGGTTGGCAGCCTGCGCGGGGAGGCCGCTGCAGGCGATGGGGCCGGTGCCGGCTCGGGTGCCGTGGCGAACGGCGCCGAGTGCGGGGCCGAGGATTTCGGCCCGATCGATACCGAGGGTGCTTCCGTTGTCGCGCATGATGACGTCGAGGGCGCCGTCTTCGGTGGCGCTGCCGCCGAGTAGCAAGGCATCGCATCGCGTTTCCGCGCGGCATCGCCGTCGTGCCGCCATGTCCCTTGAGGATATGAACGATTCTGCCGGCAGAAATAGGAGCTTATGAACGATTCGTTCATAAGCTCCATTTTTGTACAGCTCTATACCTGGGAAAACGTCATGGACTCATGAGTGCGATTTTTGCAATCGTTCATATCCTCCAATCGTTCATAAGCTGTCGTTTGCGTACGGGTTTCAACCGCACGTGGTTCCTGATGGCTACGCGTCGCGTCGCGTTGCTTCGCTGAGGGCTCGTCAGCCTGCGGTTCCCAAGGAGCCAAGAAAGGCCTCCGGTCCGATCTTTTGAATGCGGCTCTGCAAACGAATGACCGTTTACCATAAAATAGCTACCGTTCACGGTTGCACGAAGGCCCCATCTCGGTGCTGCGGCTTGACGCGGCTCGCGGGGGATTCTTATACTCCAAACCGCAACAAGAAATGAGGAAGGTTACCTCGACGCGCTTCGTGGGCCTGACCAAACTCTTGCAGTGCCAAGCGCCGCCCAGTGGCGGTATTCTTGCGCAACCGCACAGTTTCGGTCCGGTCTTTTTTCATGCCGCGATGCGGCAACACGAGGAGTGATTACGAAATGGGTTTCCTTTCGAACTTGTTTGGCGGTAAGACATCTGAGGTCGAGCAGCCGACGACTGAGGACGGTCGCACGACCGAAGCCTCCCCTCAGGCAGCCCCCGTTGCGACGGTTCTCTGCCCAGTATCCGGCACCGTGATGGACATCTCTGAGGTGAACGATCCCGTCTTTGCGGGCAAGGCCATGGGCGACGGTATCGCCATTGTGCCGAGCGAGGGCGTTCTCGTCGCGCCCATTTCCGGAACGGTGGAGGCCTTGTTCCCGACGGGCCACGCGCTCGCTATCAAGGACGAAGCCGGCATGGGGGTCATGCTTCATATCGGCATCGATACGGTCGACATGAAGGGCGATGGCTTTATCGCTCGCATCGCTCAGGGCGATCGCGTCGAGGCGGGCCAGATTCTCGTTGAGTTTGATCGAGAGAAGATCGCGGCCGCCGGTTTCGAGGACACGACGATGATGGTCGTCACCGAGCTCGGTTCGGACCTCTCATTGGCCAAGTGCCCTGCTGGCGCCGTCTCGCGCGGCGACGTCGTCCTCTCCCTGATTCGCTAGCCGGTTGCTCGGACCGAGGTCACAGCCGTGTATATCAAACGTGTCTACAACAACAATGTCGTGATGGTCGACGATGCGGGAACCGAACGCATCGCCGTGGGCAAAGGTATCGCCTTTGGTCGCAAGCGCGGAGATATGGTCGATTCGGCGTCCTTCGAAAAGGTCTTCACCCTCGATGATCCCACGCAGCTTTCGCGCCTCGAGCGCCTCATCAAAGGCATTCCGAGCGAGTACCTGCTCATCGCCGAGGACATCGTTGCGATGCTTCGCCGCGAATCCGATTCCGTTATCGATGACAGCGTTCTCATCGCTCTAACCGACCATATCTCCATGGCCCTTGAGCGCGAGCAGGCGGGCATCATATGCGACAACCCTCTTCTCTTCGAGATCAAGCGCTTCTATGGGCGCGAATTTGGGCTCGCTCTCAAAGCTCGGGAGATCATTCGCGGTCATCTCGGCATCGAGATCTCCGAGGCGGAGGTGGGCTTCATCGCCTTGCACATAGTGAATGCGACGATGAAGCAACGTGCCGACCATTTGATGCTTTCAATCAAGATGATCAACGGCATCCTCAATACTGTGGCCGAAACTTTTGGGCTCACGTATGACGAGGGTAGCGTCCAATACGAGCGCTTTTTGCGCCACCTTCAGTTCTTCTCCCAGCGTGTGCTCGACAAGAGCATCGCGCAGTCCGAGGACACCTTCCTATTCCACTTGGGTAAAGACCAGTACCCTGATGCGCTTGAGTGCACCGAGCGCATCGGCGCGCATATCGAGCAGGAGTATGGCTGCGTCGTGAGCGATGCCGAGAAGGGATATCTGGTGTACCACATCGCGAATCTCGTACACGCCCCGCATGCGGACGCGTCGGGGGAGTCGTCCGTCGCAGCGGGCGACCAACAGAAAGGAGCATAAGCCAATGGCAAATAAGCTGAAGAGTTCGCTGGAGGTGTTTTCCAAGTCAATCGTCCAGCCGCTGATGTACCTGTCCGTGGCGGGCACCGTGCTGATCTTGGGAATCCTCCTCACCAATCAGACCATCACCTCGATGGTCCCCTTCCTGCAACTGCCGTTCTTCGCCACCATGGGCAAGATCATCTACAACAGCCTGATGTTCATCGTGAACAATCTCGCGGTGATTTTCTGCGCTGGTATCGCCGGCGCGATGGCCAAGAAGGACAAGGGCCATGCGACGCTCATCGGTCTCATGTCCTTCTTCCTGTTCCTGAATGCCAACAACATCACCCTCGAGGCGCTCGGCATGCTTGCTGAGCCCACGCAGCTCGGGCTGGTCGGCACCGGTCAGAGCGAGGTCCTGGGCATCCAGGTGCTCGATATGGGCGTCTTCGGCGGCATCATTCTGGGCTGTATCGCCGGCTGGGTCTTCAACAAGTTCGGCGGTAAGCAGTTCCCGATCGCCCTTTCCATGTTCTCGGGCGTCCGCTTCCCGTTCCTGATCATGATCTGCATCTCTCTGCTTCTCGGTGTGGCCGCTTGCTATGCTTGGCCTCCCGTGCAGGGCGGTATCGCCTCGCTCGCCGGTATGATCCAGGAGAGTGGCAACATCGGCCTGTTCTTGTACGGCATGCTTAACAAGCTGCTCGTCCCGCTCGGCCTGCACCATCTCATTTACACGCCCTTCCAGTTCTCCGATGTGGGCGGCACGCTCGCCCTGGGCGATACGGTTATCGCCGGCGCTTATCCGATTCGCGTCGCCGAGATGGCCATGGTCGGTCAGCCGTTCTCCGCGAGCACCTACTTCAATAGCTACACCTTCAACAACCTGTGGCCCTATCTGGGTATCGGCACGGCGTTCATCGTGACCTCCTACAAGCGCAATCGCGACAAGACCCGCGCCATCATCCTCCCGCTCATCATCACCGCGATCCTCACCTGCATCACCGAGCCGATGGACTTCCTGTTCGTGTTCGCCGCCCCCGTGCTGTTCGTGGTCCACGCCGTGCTGTCCGGCATCAGCCTCGTCTTGCTCAAGGTTCTGAACATCCCTGCGGCGACCGCCGGCGGTATCATCAACATCGTCGTCTCCAATCTGGTGCTCGGCGTCGAGAAGACCAACTGGCCGCTCATGATCGTCCTCGGCGTCATCAACGCTGCCCTGTACTTCGTGGTCTTCACGGTGCTCATCAAGAAGCTGCACCTGCACACCCCTGGTCGCGAGGGCGAGGAGGACGACGTCGAGTCTTCCGCTGTGTCGGAGGCCGCCGCTCCCGCTGACGAGGCAGCTGCGTCCGCTGACGAGGTTGCCGCCGCTCCCGCTGCCGGCGACCCTGTGCTCGATCTGATCGCAGGCCTGGGTGGCAAGGCGAACATCCAGTCCACCGAGAACTGCTTCACCCGCCTGCGCGTGAACGTCGCCGACGAGTCCCTCATCGATGAGGACCTCATCAATCACATGAAGAACAGCGGCATCGTTCGCAACGGCAACGACATCCAGATTATCTTCGGCATGGAGGTCGCAAAGGTCCGGGGCCAGGTTGAGGAGGCCCTCGAGAACATGTAGGCCCGCAAATGAGGGGCTCTTGGGATGGCGCGTCGAGCGCGATGCGTTCGACGGCGGTCCCGATCCCCTTCACGTCGGCCTCGTACCGGGGCCGGGCGCGCAAGCCCGTCCGGCCCCCCGTCAGCACGGTCCCGCGCCGCGTATCGCGCGGCGATTCCGCGCCGTTTCAGACATGGGCAAGCGCATTTTTCGTTTCACGCATGAGAAAGGATGCACCATGATCATCACCCTCGCCGGCGGCGGCTCCACCTTCACTCCCGGTATCGTCAAGTCCATCGCGCTGCGCAAAGAGGAGCTCGAGGTTGAGGAGATCCGCCTGTACGACATCAACGAGGAGCGCCAGCGCAAGGTTGGCGTGCTCGTCGACTGGATCTTGCACGAGGACCTCGGCCTGGACATCAAGTTGACGGTCACCACCGATAAGAAGACCGCCTTCTCCGACGCCGACTTCGTCTTCGCCCAGATGCGCGTGGGCGGTTACGCCATGCGCGAGCAGGACGAGAAGATCCCGCTGCGCCATGGCTGCGTCGGTCAGGAGACCTGCGGTTGCGGCGGTCTCGCTTACGGCATGCGCACCATCTTCCCCATGGTCGAGCTCATCGATGATGTGGAGAAGTACGCCAAGCCCACGTATTGGATCCTCAACTACTCCAACCCCGCTGCGATCGTGTCCGAGGCGTGCCGCGTGATGCGCCCGAACGCCCGAATCATCAACATCTGCGATATGCCCATCGCCATCATCGACCTCGTGTGCGCCGCGCTCGAGATCGACAAGAAGGACGTCGAGTACGATTACTTCGGCCTCAACCACTTCGGTTGGTTCACCAGCATCCGTCACAAGGGCGAGGAGGTGCTGCCGCAGCTGCGCGAGTACATCAAGGAGCATGAGATCCTGCTCCCCAGCAGCTATCTCAAGGGTATGAGCTCCCTCATGAAGTCCAACACCGACAACGAGGACGAGAGCAAGCAGAACCGCCACACGAAGGGCAGCTGGTATTACGTCTGGAAGGGCGTTTACGAAATCATGGAGCTCTTCCCGGAGTACCTGCCCAACACGTATCTCAATTACTACCTGCAGCAGAAGGAGTTCGTCGAGCATTCCAACCCCGAGCGCACGCGCGCCAACGAGGTGGAGGAGACGCGCGAGCACAACCTGTTCGCCGGCATTGACCGCTATGAGGCCACGGGCGAGATCGACGAGAGCACGTTCTACGCCGGCAGCCACGGCGACTGGATCGCCGATCTGGCCGTCGCGCTCAAGAACGACACGAAGGCGCGCTTCCTGGTGATTTGCCAGAACCGCGGCGCGATCCCGAACATGCCTTACGACGCGATGGTCGAACTTCCCGCGTATATCGGCAAGAACGGCCCCGAGGTCATCTCCCGCGACAACATCCCGCTGTTCCAGCAGGGCCTCATGATGCAGCAGCTCAATTCCGAGAAGCTCGTGGTCCAGGCGTGCATCGAGGGGTCGTACGAGAAGGCGCTCCAGGCGTTCACGCTCAACAAGACGGTCCCGTCGATGACGGTCGCCAAGGAGGTTCTCGACGAGATGATCGAGGTCAACAAGGACTTTTGGCCGGAGCTGAAGTAGGGGAATTCCCGACGGCTTGCCCGGGGCGGCGCCAGTGTTTGATGGCGTTGCGGCCGCGGCGCCTGGCGAAGTGGTAGCGCCTGGCGTTGCGGCCGCGGTGCCCGGCGAAGTGGCCGCGGTGCCTGGCGAAGTGGCGGGCTGCCCGCCGCGTTCTTTGAGGATGTGAACGATTTCGCCAGCAGAAAAAGGAGCTTATGAACGGTTCGTTCATAAGCTCCTTTTTTGTACAGCTCTCTACCTGGGAAAACGTTTCAAGTCCAATGAATGCAATCTTCGCAATCGTTCATAGCCGCCAATCGTTCATATCCTCCCAAAGGGAGGCATCTTACCTGTATCGACAAATCATAGACAGGTATGGAGGAAAATAGCGAAAGGGAAACGGCGGGATGATGCTTTGGGCTGACGAGACGATGCTTTGAGCTGAGATTTCGGCGAAGATGGGGGACTGCACTATGCGCATGTTGGTTGTCGACGACGAGGTCGATATCGCGAATATGCTCGCGGAGTATTTCCGCATGGAGGGCTACGAGGTCGTGTGCGCGAATAGCGGGGCTGAGGCGCTCGCTGCCGCTTCGGCGGGCGTCGCCCCCGACATCATGCTGCTCGACGTGAACATGCCGGGCATGGACGGTTTCGAGGTGTGCCGCCGCGTGCGCGAGCACCTGAGTTGCCCGATCATCTTCCTCACCGCGCGCATCGAGGACGTCGACCAACTCGACGGCTTTGCCGCCGGCGCCGATGACTACGTGATGAAGCCGTTCTCGCTTGAGGTGCTCGGCCGGCGTGTTGCCGCGCATATGGCACGCGAGGGCCGTGTGCGTGAGCGCGAGAACGCTGTCCGATTCTTCCAAGAACTCACCATCGATTACGGACAGCGCACGGTTGAGGTGCGACCCGGTGCTGGTGAGCCGGGGGACGGGGCTACGGAGCGCGCTGCCGGGCCGCTGGCAGCTGGGGGAGACGCGCCCTCTCGCGCATGCGTCGACCTCACCAAGCTCGAATTCGACATCGTTGCGTTGCTCAGCAAGCGGCCGGGTCAGGTGTTCGACCGCGATGCCATCTACGAGCGCGTGTGGGGTTGGGACGCCGCGGGCGATCCGTCGCAGGTGCGCGAGCATGTGCGCCGCATCCGAAACAAGCTCGCTGCCGCCGGTGTGGCAGAGGATCCCATCGAGACGGTGTGGGGCGTAGGCTACAAGTGGGTGGCCAAGTGAGGGGCGACGCGCAAAACGGCGCCACGCCCGACGCACAAAACGGAACCATGCCCGACGCGGAATGCGACGCTCAGCCCGTTGCTGGCCCCGTTGTCGGCTGTGGCCCGCGATGCGACGCCGACAACACGAGCGGGCCCCGTTCTCGCGCGGCAGCTCGCCGGAAAAAGCGCCGTGTTTGCCATGGCGTGCGTAAAGAGGGCCGTCGGTATCGTCGTTCCCTGCGTCGTGAGGCTCGCGCCCGCGAGCGCGAGGCCCTGAAACAGCTCCCCAAGCGCGAGCGCCTGCACGCGTGGTGGCGCACCCGTCCACTCGGCGTGACGTTCACGGTGTATCTCGCCGTGTATCTTGCGGCTGCCACATTACTGGCGCTGGGCATGGTCGAGGTTCTCTCAACATGGAACAACGGGTACTACGAACTCGAGGTGAGCCTCGAAAACGGCCTGACCCAGCGCGGAACAATCGATTCGGGCCCGTATATCTACGACCCCAACGCGGGTGAGCTGCTCCCCGCCTCCGAGCTTGACTTGCCCGGTGACGGGCCGTATGCGGTTTTCATTGCGACCGGGGACTGGGGGACCGGAAGCGGGTATGTGCCGGACGGCGGTCGCACCATCGGCTCGCTGTACGCAACCGTCGATTTGGTTCGCAGCGGCCAGGTCCAGTTGTACGACTGGGGGCTCAACTACAACGAGGGGTACCCCCAAGAGGAAATCCTCGAGGCGAACAGCACGATCTCTGCAGACAATCTCGCTCGCTATGATGAGCTGAGCCGCAAGGGGCGTGCGCAGAGCGTCGAGCTGTTCGAGTCCATGACCGGCGCGGATCTGGAGGAGACGTTCGGCGAGGGGCTTGTCTCGAATACCGCATACTATGCCGCATCGCAGCCGCCTGCGAGCCTGGTGCCTTGGATCCTCACGCTCGCGACGGGGCTCGCGCCCGTCCTTGCCTATGGCGTTCTGGGCTGGCTGACGTTCCGCCATTTCTACCGCGTTCATATCGCCGGGCCGTTGGCCGAGCTCGCCGGTGCGGCCGACCGTATCGCCGGGCAGGACTTGGATTTTACCATCCGCGTCGTTCGCGGTCGCGAGCTGGGTCGCTTGTCGGAAACGCTCGAGCACATGCGCGCCTCGCTTCTCGAGGCCCAGCGCGAGCTATGGCGCACGGCCGAATCGCGCCGTCGTCTGAACGCGGCGTTCGCGCACGACCTGCGCACGCCCATCACCGTGCTCAAGGGAACGGTCGAGATGGCCCAGATGCGGCTGCGCCGCGGCGACACGCTGGATGAGGATGCGCTCGACGCGCTTTCCGCCCAGGTCGCACGTCTCGAGCGATATGCGACTTCGATGGGCGGTCTCAGCAAGTTGGAGGACCGTCCCGTCGAGCGCGAGACTTTTGCGCTCGACGACCTCCGTGAGGAGTTGGGCCGACATGTGTCCGAGGTGATGGCCGTGCGCGGCGGCGGCTTGGGGCTGAACTTGCCGACCGTGTCCGAGGCGGACAGGGCGCCCGCGCCCAAAACGTGCTGCGCGTCGGAATCCACCCTCAAAGCCGCGACAGGCAGTCGTCCCGCCGCGCTTCTCGCCATCGATCTTCCCCTGGTGGAGGAGGTGCTCGACAACCTGCTGAGCAATGCTTGCGTGCACACATCGTCGATCGTGACGTTCGACATGATGGTCGATGCGGGGGTGCTCACCCTGGTTGTAACCGACGATGGGCCGGGGTTCACCCCCGAGGCGCTTCACCGCGGTTGCGACCCGTTCTTCAGTGAGAACAAGTCCGCTGAGCACTTCGGATTGGGGCTCAATGTGTCGAGCGTCTTGTGCGGACTCCATGGGGGCAAGATCGCCCTGACGAACGCCGAGACGGGCGGCGCTCGGGTTATCGCGACGTTCGAAGTCCGACCTGACCGGGAGAGAGTTTTCTAGAGAGGTGGGGCGGCCTCCGCATCAGGGGCCCCGCCAAGGCCGAGGATGGCCCCCGCAGCAGGGGCCCCGCCAAGTCCGAGGATGGCTCCCGCGGCGAGGCCCTTCCATAGATGGGGACGTTCGCATGGCGGGGCGGCTCATACCGTCTGTAAAGAATTACTTAGGAATACCTAAGGCTTACGTAATTGTCATCGCTGGTCGACAAAACGTAGACACCCTCTTGCGACACTTAACTCGCACGGAACAGAGGAGGTGCCGCGATGATGAGAATGCAGACCGAGGGCGAGACTCCCATGGAGATGACCGCCCTGCTTCCCCAGCAGCCTGTGGCATGTGGCGGTGCGGCGCGCAAGCTGGACGTCAAGAAGCTGACTGAGGTCTGGAAGCGCGATCGCACCGGGGCTGCGGCGGATTCTGCCGAGGTGGCGTGTTCCACCGCACCCGCCGAGGTTCGTGAGTCTATTGACGAGGACCCGGAAATCGACGTTCGACGCAGGGCCCTGCGTCGTCGCGTGCTCATTGGCTTGGTCACGGCTGCCTCTATCACCGCGCTTCTGTGCTGGGAGTACCTCCCCGGCCTGCTTGCATGGCTTGCCGATGCGCGCGCCGTTCGCGCGTTCGTGTCCGACCATGCCTTTGTCAGTCGTCTTGCCATGCTCGGCATCAACATCGTGCAGGTGCTGCTGGCGTTTTTGCCCGGCGAGCCCGTGGAGCTCGCCAGCGGGTACGCGTTCGGCTTCTGGGAGGGCACGGCTTTGTGCCTGGTCGCCTCGGGTCTGGCGACGTCGATGATTTACTGGGCGACGCGCCGCTGGGGCTGGAAACTCGTCGGATTGTTTTTCGATCGATCACTGTTCGACCGCTTCTCCTGGCTGAAGAGCGCCAAACGCCTCGAGCTCATCATGCTCATCGTGTTCCTGATTCCCGGCACGCCCAAGGATTTCCTGACGTATTTCGCCGGGTTGACGAACATGCGCTTTCTGCCGGTCGTCCTGATCGCCACGTTTGGGCGTATTCCATCCATCGTGACCTCGACAATCGCGGCGTCAGCGGTCGGCTCCGGCAATTGGCCGCTGGTCGCGTGCACGCTGGTGGCGTCGGCGTTTCTCTTGGCGGTGGGCGGCCTGATGTACCGACGCCTGCGCAGCCACACGCGGTGAAAGGTGCCAAGGCTCGCATCCAAGCGCAAAACCTTCCCCAAAACGTACACTTATTTTTCGAAATCCTGGGCAAACGCTAAATAAGTGTACGTTTTGGGGAAGGTTTTGATGCTTTTGGCCGAGTGCGGCCCCTTACGCGCGGCGATTGATGAAGAAATCCGCCATGGAAACGAGCAGCTCGGCCGCCTCGGTGGTGATGACGCCGCATTCGGCGAGCTCGCGGGCGCGCTTTTGAGCTTCAGCGGTCTTTTCGGCGGCGAGTTCGCGACACTTATCAATGCCGCCGCCCAGCTCGATGAGCTCGACGGCCCGCGCGAGCCGCGAGGCATCGTCCGTGCGGGATTCGAGCAGCTCGACAAGCTCCGAGCGCTCCGCGCCGCCAAGATGCTCGAGTGCCCAAACCACCGCGAGGGTGCGCTTACCCTCCGTGATGTCGCTGCGGAAGTCCTTGCCCTGTGCGTCGGCATCGCCCACCAGGTTCAGCAGGTCGTCTTGCAGCTGGAAGGCGAGTCCCGCGGGCAGGCCGACCTCGATGAGGCCGCGCACCGCGTCGGGCTCGGCGCCGGCGGCGAGCGCTCCTGCGTACAGGGGGCTGGCCACGGTGTACCAGGCTGTCTTGCCGTCGATCATGTAGAGGTAATCATCGCTCGTGACGTCCCAGCGGCCGTCGCGCGCCCAGCCGAGGTCGAGCGCTTGGCCCTCGAGCGTGTGACGTTCCATGCGCACAAGCTCTTCGAGAACGCGCAGCCGGCGCTCCGCGGGGAGCGACCCATCGGCGAGCACGATCTCGAACACGCGGGTGAGGGCGAGGTCGCCGGCATTGATGGCGAGACCGAGCCCCTCGGTGCGATACAGGCAGGGCTCGCCACGGCGCAGTTCGCTCGCATCGGCGATGTCGTCGTGGATGAGGGCGGCGCTTTGGAACAGCTCGATGGCGACGCCGCACGAGAGCGCTTGATCGGCGCAGCCGCCTACGGCCTCGGCTCCGAGCAGTGCCAGCACGGGGCGTACGCGCTTTCCGCCGCCCGCGGTGAAGTGCGCAAGCGGGGCGTACAGGTAGCGGTCAAGGTCCTCCGTGGGCGCGCCCTCATGGCTCATCGCCACGGCGTCGGCCTCATGCAGGGCGCGCTCGATCAGCGGGAGCCTGTCCTTCAGATACGCGACGAAGCTCTCGCCCGCGTGTCCGGTCATATCGCTCATGTGCAGCCCTTTCCATGGGAGTTCTCTCTCGGACAATGCTAGCAAAACGGGGCGGTCGAGACCGCCCCGCACGGGATTCCTATGGTTGCGTGTGACGTCACATCCGCTCGATCGACGCCGAGGCGGGATGGGTCGTCGCGCCTTGAATGGCCGCTATCCCTCGTAGCCGTTGGGGTTGTGGGACTGCCAGTTCCAGGCATCACGGCACATGTCGTCGATGCCGTACTGGGCCTCCCAACCCATGAGGTCGCGGGCCTTGGAGCAATCGGCGTAGTTCTCGGCCACGTCGCCGGGGCGGCGCGGGTCGATGACGTAGGGGACCTCGTGCCCGCAAGCCTCGCCAAAGGCGCGGATGATCTCGAGCACGGAGGTGCCGCGGCCGGTGCCCAGGTTGAACACCTCGACGCCCTCGCGGCCGTTCATCCAGGCAAGTGCAGCGGCGTGACCGGAGGCCAGGTCGCAGACGTGGATGTAGTCGCGCACGCCGGTGCCGTCGGGGGTGGGGTAGTCGTCGCCAAAGACGTGGACGGCCTCGCGCTTGCCGATGGCGGTCTGCGCGACGTAGGGCAGCAGGTTGTTCGGGATGCCCTTGGGATCCTCGCCCATGAGGCCACTGGCGTGGGCGCCGATGGGGTTGAAGTAGCGCAGCAGCACGACGTTCCACTCGGGGTCTGCGGTGTTGAGGTCGGTGAGCATCTGCTCGATCATCCACTTGGTCCAGCCGTAGGGGTTGGTGGCCGGCTTTTTGGGGCTCTCCTCGGTCAGCGGCAGGCTGTCCGGGTCACCGTAGACGGTGGCGGAGCTGGAGAAGATGATCGACTTGCAGCCGTGCTCGCGCATGACGTCGACGAGTGTGAGCGTGTTGCCGATGTTGTTGCTGTAGTACTCGATGGGCTTGGTCACGGACTCGCCCACGGCCTTGTAGCCGGCGAAGTGGATCACGCGGTCGATGCGGTGCGCGTCGAAGATACGGGTGAGGGCCTCGCGGTCGTTGACGTCGGCGACATAGAGGGTGAGGTTCGCGGCCGCCTCGGGGCCGACGATGGTCTTGATGCGATCTTCCACCTTGGCGGAGGCGTTGGAGAGATCATCGACGATGACGACCTGGTACCCGCGTTCAAGCAGCTCGACGACGGTGTGAGAGCCGATGAAGCCGGCGCCGCCGGTGACGAGGACGCAGGTGTCCTGCGCAGCGAGGGTCTGAGTCATGCGATTGCTCCTTTCATGGGGATGTTCGAAAAGTATACCGCAGCGGCTTGAGGGGTGATTTAACCGAGGATCCAGCCACCGATCCAGCCCCAGCGCGGGGTGACCGTGACACCGTAGTAGGCGATCCATTCGTCCACGCCGATGGAGCGGATGAAGCCGACGTTGTCCATGACCGTGCCGTTGCCCACGTAGATTCCCACATGGCCGTAGATGCGGCCGGCGGAGGTGTGGGGATGCGTGGGCGAGGCGATGATCATGCCGGGCTTCAGGGAACCGCGGTCGGAGCTTGTGCAGTAGCGGTTATACATGTCGTTCGCGTTGCCGCCCACATAGCCAAAGCCGGCGGAAGCGAAAACGCGGGAGACCCACATGGCGCACAGGCCGTTGCCGGGGCTCGGGACGGCGCGGCATGCGGAGAGGACGCGTTCCAGGGACTTGACCGGTCCCGAGACGTGACCCGTGCTGGGAACGTAGGAGCCGCCGGCACCCTGCTGGAACTTGTCCTGCTCGGCCTTCTGGCGCTCCTCTTCCGCAACGGCGGCGAGGTATTCGGCATCGCGCTTGGCGATGAGGTCCTTCACGTCGGACGAGAGGCCGTCCACGAGCTGCTGGACCTCTGCCTGCTTGGCCTGCATCACGGAGAGCTGCTGGGCCTGTTGCTCCTTGAGCGCCTCGAGGTCGGCCTTTTGGGATTCGAGCGTCGACTTGTGCTGCTCGAGCTCGGCGCGGATCGCCTGGATCTCGCCGATGACCTGCTTGTCGGCGTCGTTGACCTTCTCGATGTAGTGGCTGTTGGAGAGGAGGTCGTCGAAGGAGTCGGCGGCCATGAGCAGCGTCAGCATGCTGGTGCCGCCGTCTTTGTAGCTGTTGGACACGCGGCGGGACAGGACGCCCTGCTTGTCCTCGAGCTCGGCTTGCTTTTCGTCGATCTGCGCCTGCGTCTCGTCGAGCTGGGCCTGGACCTCTTCGATTTGGGAGACCGTGCGGTCCTGCTCATGGCTGAGGGCCTCGAAGTCGGCGGCGAGCTTATCGAGCTCGGCCTCGACGGCGGCGAGTTTTTCCTCGGCGGTGGCGAGGGCGTCGATGGTTGCCTGCGTTGCGCGGGCGGCGTGTGCGCGGGCGGGAAGCCCGAAAAGCACAGCCGAGCTTGCGGCCGCGAGTGCAGATGCGACCAGTGCTCGGCGGGAAAGCGAAGGGGAGACGTGAGCCGCGGCACCATGGGTGCGCTGCGTGCTCTTGGCGGTGTGTGACATAGATAGCTCCATTTTGCGTGTGTTGTGGTGTCACATATGCGGATTAAGGATACCGCACGGATGGCGTCGCAAGATGGACGTTGCGCGTCTATTTGATGAAGACCCGTTCGGGTGTTGCCCAGAGCGACCGTGCGACGGGGCTATGCGAGGCGCAGCGCCACGAGGGCGGCCAGATACAGGGAGAGCGCAAGGCAAGCGGCGCCGTCGCGTCGCGGATCGAGCTTCATCACGTGGTAGTGCGTGCGGGCACCTCCGGTGTAGCAGCGGGCGTCCATCGCGCGGCCGAGGTTGTCGGCATGGCGCAGGGCGCTGGCGAACAGCGGGACGATGAGCGGCACGCAGGCGCGTGCGTAGGCCAGGGCGCCCTTGTTTTCAAGATCGGCCCCGCGAGCGGTCTGGGCGGCGACGATGTTCTCCGCCTCTTGGGAGAGCGTGGGCACGAAGCGCAGTGCGATGGAGAGCACGAGCGTGCCCTGGCGCACAGGGACGCCCACGCGCTCGAGCGGGGTGAGCAGCTTCTCGGCGGCGTCGGCGAGGGCGACCGGGGTGGTTGTGAGCGTGAGCAGCGATCCGCCCAAAAGCAGCAGGAAGAAGCGCACGGTGTAGAGAACCGCGGCCGACACGCCGTCCGCGTGGATGACGACGGGTCCCAGCTGGAGCGCGATGGGCCCAGTTTGTACCAGGAACAAGTTGATCACCGAGGTGATGACGAGGAACAGCGCGATGGGCCTGATTTGGGCGAGCAGGCGGCGGAGGGGCACGCGTGCCAGTGCGATGGCGGTGAACACCGTTGCGCCCGCCAGGAGCAGCGTTTCCACGGAGTCGACGAAGAAGCAGCTCACCATAAAGGCGAGGGTGCCCATGAGCTTGACGCGCGGGTCCAGGTGGTGAATGGGGGAATCGGCCGAGTAATACTGGCCGATGCTAGCGCGAATCGCCACAGGGGCTCACCTCCTCGGGCTCGAACAGGGTGGGGAGGACCTCCGCGGGAGAGCCCGACAGGAGGGCGCGTCCTCGTTCGAGGACGATCACGTGGTCGGCGAGCTCGGCGACGTCTTCCATGCTGTGGGTGACCATGATGAGCGTGTTCCCCGCGCGCTTGAGGGCGCGCAGCAGGTCTCGCACGCGCCGGCACCCATCGGGGTCGAGGCCGGCCATGGGCTCGTCGAGCACGAGGACATCCTGGCGCATGGCCAGCACGCCTGCGAGTGCGACGCTGCGCTGCTGGCCGCCGGACAGCGAGAACGGCGAGCGCGCGAGCAGCTCGTCGGTCGGGGTGAGGTTGACCGAGGCGAGCGCCTCGCACACGCGCGAGCGCACCTCGTCTTCGGGCATGTGCATGTTGCGCGGGCCAAAGGCGACGTCGTCGAATACGGTCTCGGCGAACAGCTGGCGCTCGGGCAGCTGGGAGACGTACCCGACATGCCGGCGGATGTCCGAGCGGTGGTTCAGGTCCGCGGTGTCCACACCGCAGATGCGGACGGTTCCGGCAAGCGGGAGCTTGAGCGCGCACGCGAGTTCGGCGGTGGTCGATTTGCCCGAACCCGTCTGGCCGACGAGCGCGGTGAGCGTTCCGGGGAATGCCTGGAAGGAGAGATTTTCGAGGGCGAGTGGTGTAGCGACGCTTCCCTCAGCGCGATTGCGCCCACCGAAGAGCCCCCGGCGCCTGCGCGGGTTGCGCGCGGCGGCGTAGGAGAACGATACGCGGTTGAACGTGACACTGGGGTCCCCGGATGTCGGTGCGACCGCGCGACCGGCGGCGACTCTCAAGATCTCCGCGGGTTTGCGAGGTACTTCGAGGTGCAGGGCCTGCACGCGCTCATCGCGTGCGAACGCCTCCGCGGCGGTCCCGTCGAACGCGATGCGCCCCTGTTCGAGGACGAGCACGCGGTCGGCATCCAAGGCGTCGTCCATGAAGTGCGTCACGTGCACGATGGTGATGCCGCGCTTGCGAAGGGCATTCACGATGGCGCGGATGCTGGAACGGCCCTGGGTGTCGAGCATGGCGCAGGGCTCGTCGAGCAGCAGGATCTTTGGTTCCATGGCGAGCGCGCCGGCGATGGCGACGCGCTGGGTCTGGCCGCCGGACAGGTCGGCGGGGTCGCTTGGGGCGTGTTCGGACATGCAGACGGCCTCGAGCGAGGCGTCGACCCGACTCGCGATTTCGGGCTGGGGGACGCAGAGGTTCTCGGGGCCGAACGCGACGTCGTCGGCGACGATGCTCGTGACCATCTGGTCTTCGGGGTGCTGGAACACGCTTGCGCATCGGCTCCTGATCGCGAGGGGCGCGCCCTCCTCGGAGGTGTTCACGCCGAACACGCGGACCTCGCCCGCGCTCGGAAGTGCCAGCGCGTTCATGAGCTGCAACAAGGTCGATTTGCCCGAGCCGTTGCCGCCCAGAATGCACACGTATTGCCCTGCGGGGATTTGAAGGTCGATGCCGGCGAGCGCCTCATTGGGGGCGCCGGGGTACGAAACATGGACGCCGTGCAGCTCGATGTGCGGTTCCGCGGGCCGTGGGCGGCTTGTGGGGCGCACGGACGGGGTTGTGGAGTCCGCGGACGGGGGCGCCGGCTCGGCTGCTTCGGTCACCTCGGTCATCGCTATGCGCCCTTGCGCGCCTTGAGGACGTTCATGCACGGGGCGAGCAGCACCTGGCCTGCCGTGACGTTGATGACCATCTTCAGCGTGTTGAAGGGGAGTAGCACGGGGACGATCATGGCGGCGACATCCTCGACGGCGATGGCGGTGTACAGCGGCGTCACCACGAGGTTCATGGCGCACGAGACGGCGATGGAGAGCGCCGCACCCACGACCATACCGGCGACGGACGCCTTGCGGGAGCGCTCGCCCTTGAGGTAAATGATGGCTGCGGGAATGATGAACGCGCAGGTGGAGAGCATGCCCATCGGAGCGCCGAACGGGTCGAGGAAGACGCGGGGCAGCCAGGAGATGATGGCGACGGCCGCACCGAGCTTGGGCCCGAAGGCGAGCGCGGCGATGAGGCAGACGATGCCGGACGGGTCATACATGAGCCACGGGGCGATGGGGAAGATGGGAATCTGCACCAGGCTCAGGATGAGCGAGGCGGCGGTGAAGAGTGCGGCGAGCGCGATCTTGCGGGTATCGATAGCGTTGTTCATGGAAAGACCTTCCGTTTCTTCCATCCGGACTATACCGTCGGCCCCGGAATCGCACCGGGTCGGCCGCGCGCGGCGGCTCGCGGGCTCATGCGCCCGGCAAGGGGTCTTGCCGCGCATTTACCGCCGGTGGGGAATTGCACCCCGCCCTGAAACAAAACGACTATAACGCGCCTTTTTGCGTGGCGCAACGGCTGCTCGGGTATAGTGGGGCCAGACTTGTTTTCTACACGGGGGAGGTATCCCGATGCACGAGCATGAGTATGTGAGCGAAGAGATGTTGTGCGTCCTGGCGCAGGTTGCGGGTGAGGATAACGTCCTTATGACCGAGCCCATGCGCGAGCACACCACGTTCAAAATCGGCGGACCGGCCGACGTGTTGGTCGCGCCGCGCACGGCGGATGCCCTCGTGCGTGTGCTGGACACTTGCTACGCGGGCGGCGTGCCCGTGACGATCGTGGGAAACGGCTCCGATCTGCTGGTGGGCGACCGCGGCATTCGCGGCGTCGTCGTATTGCTGCGCGACAACTTTGCGGGCATCGAGGTGGATGCATCGCATTGGCGCGTGACGGCCGAGGCGGGCGCGCTGCTGCGCGATGTCGCTCTCGCCGCCGCCGACCAGGGCCTCTCCGGCATGGAGCCACTGTGGGGCATCCCTGCCACCGTGGGTGGTGCCTGCTTCATGAACGCCGGTGCCTACGACGGCACGACGGGCGAGGTGCTCGAGTCCGTGCGCGTGTACGTGCCGAGCAGGCACGGCAACCGCGGATCCGTGGTCACGCTCGAGGCGCGCGATCTCAACCTCGGCTATCGCAAGAGCCGCGTGCACGACGACGGTCTCATCGTAATCTCCGCCACGTTCAAGCTCTCGCCCGCATCCGAGGGCATGATCCGCGCCGCCATGGACGACTACCAGCGCCGTCGCGAGGAAAAGCAGCCGCTCGAGATGGCGAGCGCGGGCTCTACGTTCAAACGCCCCGAGGGGTATTTCGCCGGCAAGCTCATCATGGACGCGGGCCTGCGCGGCGCGTGTGTGGGCGATGCGCAGGTGAGCGAGAAACATTGCGGGTTCGTGGTCAACACGGGCCGCGCGAGCGCGAAGGACGTGCTCGGTCTCATCGAGCATGTGCAGTCCGAGGTGAAGTCCCGGTTCGGCGTCGACCTCGAGCCCGAGGTCCGCATGATCGGCGAGTTCTAGCGTCCCATTTGAGACGAGAAGTTCGTGAGCTCTTGCCAGCGGGTGGACTCGACGGTCCGGCCGTCTTGCAGGATGAAGTACGCCGCCGTGTCCTCGAGCGCGTCGGCGATCTCGGCGCCGTGGCGGCTGCCGGCCACGAACAGCGTGGTCGAGAGCGCGTCGGCGACAGTCGAGGACGGGCTGAGCACGGTGACGCTCGCCACGTCGGTCTGGACGGGCTCGCCGGTGCGCGGGTCGAGGATGTGCCAGTACGTGACGCCGTCTTGTTCGAACACGCGCTCGTACAGGCCGCTCGTCACCAGCGATCCTCCCTGGACGCGTGCGGTACCCACCACGGTGTCGCCGCCCGGTTCGTTGGGGTCGCGGACGCCGGTTTCCCAGGGTTCGCCGTTCGGCTTCTCCCCAAACAGCGCAATATTGCCGCCGAGCGAGAGCACGGCGCCGGTGGCGCTCGTCTCGTCGCGTAGCAGATCGCAGAGGCGGTCGGCCACATACCCCTTGGCGATGCCGCCCAAGTCGAGCTTGGCCTGCGGGTCGGCGAGGCGCACGGTGAGCGCCTCCTCGTCTATCTCGATGCAGCGCCAATCCACGTGGGGCAGGGCATCGGCGATCGCCTCGGGTGCCGGGCGCACGCCTTCAGTGAAATCCCAGAGCGTGGAAACTGCGCCGATCGTGACGTCGAACAGGCCGTCCGCCTGCTCGCAATACGTTTTGGCGGCGAGCAGGAGGTCGACGGTGTCGGCGTGCACGCGAACGGGCTCGCCTGCCGCCGCGTTGATGCGGGCGATATCGGACTTCTCGTCGTAGAGGTCGAACAGCGTACCGAAGTGGGCGCATGCGTCGGCCAGACGTGCCGGCGCGGTGTCGTCGCCGTAGACGACGAACGTGCAGTAGGTGTCGAAGGCGAAGGTCGATCCGGTGACCGGCTTTGCGGCGGAGGCGTCGGTTCTGGGCTGCGTGCATCCGGAGAGCATCAGTGTGAGGACCGAGCAGGTGCCGCCGCACATGAGACCGCGCCGGGAGATCGGCGTTCCCTTCGCCCTACCCATGGAATGCCTCCTGGGGCAGTGCGCGCAGGACGAGCCGGGCGGCAACGCCCACAGCGGCCCCGCACAGGACGCCGGACACGGCGAGCACGGGCATGTTCACGAGTGCGACGCGGCCGGAGAGCAGTGCGGCGACGGCGGCGAGCTGCCCCGCGTTATGGGCGAGTCCGCCGAGTACTGAGGTGGCGACGGTGGAAAAGGCCCCGCTGCGCACGGCGAGTGCCATGACGGCCCACGACAGCAGCCCGCCCGCCAGGGAAAAGACGAGCATCTGCAGGTTGGCGAACAGCAGCGTCGAGGCGATGACCTTGATGAACATGAGGAAGAAGCCTGCCTTTGCGCCCAGGCGCTCGAGCGCCATGAGGATCACGATATTGCCCAGGCCCAACTTCACGCCGGGTACGGTGACGGGCAGGGGAAGGAGCAGTTCGAGGTAGCCGCATGCGAGCGCGGCGGCGGTGAGCGCGCCGTAGAGCGCGGCGCGCCGTCCGGGCGAGAGGGGCATATTGTCGGGACACTTGTTCTGCGTTTTCATGCGAATCAGTATAGTGTATCGTGACCTCTGGCTTCAGCTGCCCATATTAAAGGGAGGCGATGCTTGCGATGAATGGCGCAATATATGACATACCGCCGAAGGATTGCGCTGCGGAGGGCATCCTTTGGCTTATCGACGATGGGGGTTATCGCCCCGGTGACCGCCTGCCGCCTGAGAGAGAGTTGTGCGAGCGCATCGGCGTTTCCCGCACGGCGCTCAGGTCCGCCATCGCGGTCCTCGTGTCCCGCGGCGTGCTCGAGAGTCGCCAGGGATCGGGCACGTACCTGCGCCCTGCCAAGCCGGTCAACGTGTTTCAGAATACGTATAGCTTTTCGAGCGTGGTCCGCGCGGCAGGTCTCGTGCCTTCTTCTCGGACCATATACGCCAAAACGGTTTCCGCCGATTCCGTTGCCGCCCGCGAGCTCGCTGTCGAAGAGGGCTCTCCCCTTTTCGAGCTTCAGCGTGTTCGTTCGGCTGGGGGCGAGCCGGTTTCTATTGAGACGACGCGTGTCGACATCGTCCGTTTTCCGGGACTGGACGCATTTGATTTCGATGCCCATGGGCTTTTCGATGTTTTGCGCGAGGAGTACGGGGTTGATTTCGTTCACGGCTTCGAGCGCATCTCGATTACGCGCCTCAACGGCCGTGAGGCCGAGCTCATGGGTGTCGAAGAAGGGGCGCCCGCGCTCTTTCAGCGCTCTCGGTCCAGCACGGCGGACCGGGTGCCCGTGGAGTCATGTCGCGCTGTTTTGCTGCCGGGCGGGTATCGCTTTGCGAGCAACGGAGCCTACGACGGCCTCGCTCTGCACGTGGGGGAGGATTGGTTGAGATCGCTATGAGAGACGATATCCCACAGGCCAATGAGGAGCCGGTTTACCTGGCGATTAGACGTAAGATCTGCGAAGGGATCGAACGCGGGGTCTATCCGGCGGGTTCGGCGATTCCCTCGGAGAACCAGCTCGCTCGTGAGTTCGGTACCACCAGGCGTATGGTCCGCAATGCCGTTGATGCGCTCGTAGAGCAAGGGGCGATCCGCCGAGTGATGGGGAAAGGTGCCTTCGTCGTCCCTGATGTGCGCATGGATGATTCGGTACTCGGCGGCTTTCGCGAGGCCGTTCGCATGTCCGATGGAGTCCCGTCCGTTCGTGTGGTCGGGACGTCGCATCGGTCGGCTGGACCCTACTACGCGAAAATCTTCCGTATCGACCCGCACGACACGCTGTATGCGATACGCCGCCTCAACAGCGTTGACGACGCCCCCGTATCACTTGAAAGCACCTTGATCCCGGTCAAGTTTTTCGAGGGCATCGAAGACGTCGATATCTCCGTTTTCAGCCTCTACGAGACGTATGAGATGCGGGGTCGCAAGGTCGTCCTCGCCCAGGAGAAGATCGATGTCGAGGCGGTGGGCACCCGTGATGCGGGTCTGCTCGGCATGAGGCCCGGAAGCCTCGCGCTTGTGCTCGAATCGCTGTCTTTTGATGCGAGCGGGCAGGTCATCGAATATGCGCGCTCCCTCAACAGGGGCGATCGGGGCGGTTACACCTATCAGTACTGAGTTGGACGAGGGCGGTCGAAGGATGCCTCCCGGGCTTGATGTCGGCGTGCCCCGCCTACCATCTAGTGGACAAGTAACAATAATTAAATACCATCTACCGGTGATTTACTACCGCTCACCGTATAGGCCCCTTTAACTCTAGATTGGTTCTAAAAAAGGTTTAACCTGTACGTCAACAAATGGTCTGATATAAATCTATCCTGTACGACGAAAGGGGACGGCCGATGAAGATGCTCGATTACGTAAAGATGGCCAATGCCCGTCTTTCCGAGAATCTCGAGGACGCCGCGAGCCTCGTTTCTCCTGTCGTCGGCGCGTTCGTTGCCTCAGGGCTGGACTCTGTGAGGATCATGGCGTCTGGGTCTTCCCGACATGCCGCCGATTGCGCGCGCGAGTTCATGGAGCGAACCCTCGGGATGCCCGTGCTGGTAGAGACTCCAGAGGCCTACGTCTCGCACGAGGGCGCCCACATGGTCGACGCCTTCAACATCGCGATCTCTCAGAGCGGCTACTCCACCAACACGCTTGCGGCGCTCGATTCAATGAGACGTGAGGGCGCGTCGGTTGTCGCGCTTACCGGCAACGTTAAGTCTCCGATCGCCGAGCACGCTGAGGTTGTGGTCGATTATGGCGTCGGCGTCGAATCCGTGGACTTCGTGACCATGGGCGTGATGGCGCTCATCGAGTTCCTCGTGCTCTTTGCAGGTTTTGCCGCGGGTGATGGCGAGAGCGCCGTCGACGGACTGCGCGATGCCGTTGATGCGCATGCGGCAATGTTGGAGCGCTCGATGGGGTTCGTCGGGGAGCACGGCCACGTGTTGTCGCGCAAGAGCCCGATCATCGTAGTGGGCAACGGTCCGCTCTATGGCGTTGCCGAGGAGGCTGCTCTCAAGTTCTGCGAGACCCTCAAGGTCCCTGCCATGCATTTTGAGGGAGAGGAGTTCGTGCACGGTCCCGAGATGCAGATAACTCCCGATTACACAGTGTTCATTCTCGACGACCCCGAGGGGTCGAAGCGCTTGGCTTCAATCGCACACGCGATTTCCCGAGTCGCGGGCGCGACGTTCTTCGTGACCGCCCGCCCATCCGGCGAGCCTTATGAGGTTCCGGTTCCAGCGGTCGCGCGACCTGAACTCGCGGCCATTCCCGTGCTCGTGTTGTTCCAGTGGATCGCGGCGAGTGTGACAGAGCGCTTGAGCTGCTGGGACGTCCATCCCTATCTCGCGGAAGTCGAGGATGAGTTGGCCGCGAAGGCGGCGGGTTACGACGCATCGGTGAAGGAGCTCGAGCGTCGTGCGGCGAGCCGATACGAAGATGCCGCGCGGTGAAGCGCGATATCGATAGCAAGTACGTAAAAGGGCGAATGCAACAGAAAGGATGATTGCAATGAAGCCGACCGAGAAGATCGAGATCATGAACTTCGACCAGGAGGGCTAC
>UMGX01017324.1_pt1 | contig 66906 bp, 47 predicted proteins | sample 1965411 | NCBI WGS metagenome assembly UMGX01 (sample SAMEA4836086, study PRJEB28245) | human gut metagenome | biome: gut microbiome; material: fecal sample | place: Denmark | collected 2008 | reverse complement strand
CAGGTCGGCATGTCAATCCTGGTCTAACAGAGCCTTAAATAATTGTATCAAGCTCATTCATGATAATCCAACCGATTCTCAAGCTCTTTTTCGAGCAAGGCAATCCTTTGTGTAAGGCTTTTGATTGCCAAAACATGACGGCTCACCGCAACGCTAAGGGATAGAGAGATTGCAAGCAACAGCACAATTGCACCCAGGAAGAGGAAATTGGCCGGGTTAACAAAACCGATAGCCGTGGAGCAATAATAAATTAGCTGAGGGAATAAATCACAAAGCAAGGCCGCCATGCACATTAAAATCCAAAGCAAAGAATACTTAAGAAGCATCTTTCCTTTCGATACGAGACGAAGAACATAAACGAGGAACCCACCAAAGAAGATGAATGCCCCAATCCTTAAAAACAAATTCATTATTGGTCTCCCCTATGGACCCAACACACAAGAACAATAGCAAGCGTAACTTTAATCATGTAGTAGACGGAAGAGAGAACCCCAATGGACGAACGCCCACCTTGCCGCTCATTCATCTTTACAGGTGCTTCCATAACAGGAAGACCAAGCTTCATAGCCAAAGCTATCGATTCCGGCTCCGGATAGTCATCAGGATAGCTCTTGCAGAATAAGTCGATGGCATCTTTGTTGCAGGCCCTAAAACCAGAAGTGGGATCAGTAACCACCTTACCCGTAAGCAACTCAAGCAAAAATGAGAGCCACCGGATTCCAACACGACGCATAAAAGTTGATTGGAAACCGTCAGTCTCGACCAAGAAGCGAGAACCTATCGCCAGGCTCGCTCCACCCTCAATCAGCTTAACAAGCTCAGGAATATAGGAAGGGTCATGTTGACCATCGCCGTCAACCTGTATGTCGATATCATAGCCAAATCTCTGAGCATACTTATGTCCCGCTTGGACAGCCCCACCGATACCAAGGTTCTGCGGGAGATCCAATATGTTGACATCATGCTCTCTGCAAAGCCTAAGTGTTCCGTCCTGTGAGCCGTCGTTAATTACGACATAGTCATATCCAGCAGCTTTAATAGACGCAACGGTATTGAGAATGCATTCCTGCTCGTTATAGGCAGGAATAATTACCAAAACACGCGGATATCCTTTTGAATCTTTTTTTATAGCAAATGACAATCGAGTTTCATCCATTCCAAATAATAGTTGGGCCTTAGCGACGCTCGAAGAAAAATGCGACCCTTGCTGTCCAACGTAATGCCTAGCTATGGATAAAGTTTACAGCATCCGGACTAACCATCGCGAAGTTACATCTCAAGCTTGGATCTTTAGTTTGCACGGCTGGGATACAGCTGGTGTTCACCTGGAGGTCGTGGCATCATCGCGAGATGCAAATCCTCTACAGCTCTCACCCAATTGCACGATGCACAATATTAGACTTCGACGCCGTTCAAATCGAACAAATCTGATCCAACTATCTACCCATCCCTACGATAGACATAATTTTTATCACAAGCTTATAGAAACGCAGCCTGGGTCGACAAGGGCGAGGTCAGCAAGCGGCAGTACCGCGACGCCGGACGCTAGCAATAAATAGGCACCGGGGCTCACGTCAGCCCCGGTGCCCAGACGCAATAACGGCGGTTCTGTTTCGCGCTATTCAGCAGTGCTCAAACGAGCAAATACCCATTTAATAGGATAAATCGACACTTATATCCAACTCCATCCAAAAGCTGAACAAAAGCCAGCCAAGTATCACTTAGTAAATACAAAACGCCTTCTCGACATCCATAGCAGTGGCATCCCAGTTATATCGATTTTCAACAAGCGCCCTAGAGTTTCGAGACTGAAGAGAAAGCAGCTTTCGATCATCAAAAAGCCTGCATAATGCAGAAACCACCTCATCAGATGCCATGGACCGAATTATTGTGCCGTAGCTATCATCTAAGATAAGCTCGCGTGCCCCGCCCACATCTGTTACCACTGCAGGCGTTCCGCAGGCTGAAGCTTCAAGAAGTGCCGTTGAAAAGCCTTCGGAACGAGTTGGAAGACAAAGCACATCTGCTTGCTGAAGTAAGGAGGAAATATCCTCTGTGTTACATCTCCCAAGCCAAAACAAGTTAGACGAACAAGCTTCCTTGACCTCATTAGCCAGCGGACCATCACCTGCAAGAACAAAACAAATATCACGCTTGGTAACATCTTTTGTACGAGCCGCCTCAATAATTGAATTAATTCCCTTTTCAGGAATAAGCCGCCCGACAAAAGCTACAACCAAAGATGACTGAGGGATACCTAATTCAGATCGGAAATCTCTCCCCGAAGAAATACTCCTATAGAATGAGGCATTGATTGAGTTTGAAATTACGCCTTTTGCAGTAATATTAAAGTGCTGAAGCCATTCAACACTTTTAGAAGAAATCCCATAGAAATCAGGTTCAAACGACTTTACGCGATCAGTAATCCAATCTTCATATCGGCGAACAAAAAAATCAAGAAATGGCTGATTGAAAGAGAGATACGCAGAACCGTGGTCGAGAACGACGGCCTTAGTACTATGATCCGCAGCAAACTTCAGCCCTTCGAGCGAGAGAGGGAAAAGTCTCGTGTTTATCAGAACGCCATTCCACTCATAATCATCAAGGGTCTGCAGGAGTCGGTAATAATCACTGGTTTTTTTAGGAAGAGGAAGTCTTCCATCAAGTAACGAAATGCAAGGAAGACGAATTACCTCCAGGCCGTTTTCGACTGAATGACCGACTCCCACGCGCATCGAATCATTAGTAACGATAACCACCCTATCGCCGCGTGCAGTCAAGGCGTGAGCGAGACCATCGACAAAATTACCAATTCCACTAAGTTGCGGGTGATAATGGTGAGTGAAAATACAAATAGAGGAGCTCATCACATAACCTCATCTGATATAGATGTCATATCCTTAATTCTGTGCCGTCCAGACTTCCCCATCTCCAAAGTCGAGCAAGAGCGGAAGATGGGTATGTCGATTATCCGGTGACGGTATTTTTTTCCAATCGCCATACATCGTTGTAAGATATTTATCCGTCATACGAGGAACAGGGAATTCACTGCCTTCGAAAACCGCGCTGCTCAGAGGGAAAATCTCTGAAATAGACACTGGCGCCATATTCGGCCAGCTTAACGTCAGACAGTAATCAGAGACCTCACCCGTATTTGAGTCGGCAATACAGGAGTCGAACAAATCCTGGTAAGAGCATGCGCCTCGAGAAACCAGTCGTTCCACCACGTGCATAGCAGAACAACCAATTTGCTCGAGTTGACCAAGAAACCCTTTATGTGGGACAACAATGGAAGAAGAGTGATATAAATAGGCTCTTTTCTGTGCAATTGATGCAGTTCGGACTTGCTTTGCACGAAGGCGTTTATCTGTATAGAGCTGGTCATATGGAAAGATGTCGACAAAAATGCCCATCGAACTGGAAGCCTTTCGAGCCTCTTGATTCTCGAAGCGAGTTCCATCGCGATACACCTTAGCAAACATCGCAGCATACCCAGTAGTATTCCGCGATGTATGGAGCGAATATCCTTCCGGTAACCCACTCTCGGCTAAAGAGCAAAAGCGGTCATAATCTGAACGTATCATTCCGATATCTATATCATCATCCCAAGGGATAAACCCCCTATGACGCATTGCTCCTAAACATGTTCCACCGTCAAGCCACCACCTGATGCCGTGCTTAGAGCAGAACGCGGCGACAACCTGAAGGATATCCAATTCGGTGTTTTGAAGCTTTAATAGCACGTGAGCTTTAGACATCATCGGCCTATCTCTTTTCCCTGAACCATTGTTGCGTCTGTTTCCCCAAAACAAAAGACTGATAAATAAGGCAAATGGCATTGGATATAAGCGCCGATACAGTAGGGCCATTTAAGCCAAACAGCATTTGCGCAGGAGCCATAGCGGCGACAGCACTAATTAAGGACAGTATGCTGCCAACAAATACCCCTCGGTAATTATCAAGAGAAACCAGCAAATCGTTGACAAACCAAGCGATGCCAGTCAAAAAGGCACAAGCCAACATAGGTTGAAGGAGATCGGCATGTTTAGCTATTCCAGCGCCATAAAACAGTGACAGCAATAACTTACCGAAAAAGAAAAGGGCAACTGAAGATATGACACCGACAAAAAAGATGCCAACAAGTATTTTACCTATGAGCGTAAAAAAGGACTTTTCTCTAGAATGGTAACGCTCTACTAGATAACCTAATAAAGGATTATAGATATAAGTCGCACCCATTTGGATAATTGCCACAGGTGCAGCGACTGATGCATAAATACCTAGAGCAGAATCTCCGAATGAATAAGATAAATACTGCCTGGGAATATTCGGCGCCGCAGAAGCAGCAATACCGCCCAGAACGATGGGCAAACAGCCACATAGGAAGGCTCTGACCTTCGCTCGGCTAATTCCAAGCTTGATTGCAGAAATCCGATTTGATCTTGGATAATCGTAAATAACTCCGATGCCTATTGTCACTACCGTCATAAGCAACAGTGCACATTCGAGGCTATTTAAAAATCCAAAGATAACAATGAATGAAAGGAGAGAGCCGATGCCTTGCATTATGAGAGATTTCCCAATATAGTCCATCCTATGGCCAACCTGATCATTAGCATGCATGACATCAATGACTAAGCCAGCGGTTTTATAGAGAGCATACAGAAGAACAGCAGGCACCGTATCAATACGACACGTTGCAATGGAATAGACGGCTAACATTGCAAACGCTATAAACGTAGTAAAGAAACGAAAAGTCAGGTATTCACCAGCAGAGTTTTTCCTTTCAACATCTGCAATTTGCACCGTGTACATCCTGTATTGGGCTAATTGAGAAAACATGTTGAAAATAGACATAGCCAGCGAATAAATGCCAGCAGCACTATATCCATCAGACAGCCGAACGACCAAAATGGTGATAAGCCACTGACAGCCTAAATTCATCAACGAACCGACGGTATTCCAGAACATATTATGCTTAATCGAAAGAGTCTTCTCTGTGGCCTTCACTAATATAAGCGCCCTTCTAAACCTGTCGCGATGAGGATACGGAGCTATCTCGCAGCTTTAAGTTCTTTCAAAATCAAAATAAACAACCAATTCGGCACAAGACGTATCATAATATCTGCTTTAGCGATAGACGGGCAAGCTCGTCGATATTTAAGTAAACCAAATATGGAACGCCGCTCCCTTGCTTCAGCGAACCCTATTATCTCCTTTAGATGCGGTGAATCGGGAAATCTATCGGCAAATCGCCTAGCAGTGTCAACCCTATTTTTAACTCTTGTCGAATACCAATCATCTTTTGAAGAAACACCCGCAAGGAATCCAGTTTCGTTACCGCCATGTCGACGATACTTAACCAAAGGGGTCATAGTAAAGCTGCACTTCCCCAGTTCGCTGCAGCCCAATGTCAACCACAAGTCATGTGCAGTGGATTCCGGAAAGGGAATCATCGACTTCGCCGCACTCGCATCCAACATGAGAGCCATACCAATTCCGTAACATACGCTTGCGGCCTGAACAGTAATATCCTCTCCAGAGCACCAATTTACTTCCGGCGAATTAGGATGAGCTTTTCTATAGCTCTTTACCAGAATATTTCCGTTTTCGTCAATTACCGATCTATCACAGACATCTAGAATTGAGCCTTCTTCTAGCATATGGTTGAGCGAAACTTCAACTCTATTAGGCTCCCAAATATCATCCTGATCGCAAAGAACTACGTAATCCCCCTCTGCCAAAGAGAGAAGCGCTTCGAACGATTTAACATAACCGAGATTATTATCACCGTGATAATACCGGTAGGCGTTTTTCGTTATATGCGCTTGGATAAACCGCTCTAATGAATCCGATTCAGGGCAGTCATTTCTGACTAGAAGCGTAAGCGGAAACGTTTGTTTATCTATCGAATCAAGTTGTTCCGCGAAAAACTTAAGATCGGGTTTATAAGCTGAGAGAAGTACGCATACGCCAATATCATTTCCCATTTCTATTTCCAAAAATCCTCCCAAATTCATCGCTTAAAGATTATCAAAGCACCCTCAGTTAAAAGGAACACTTTTAAAATTAGAGTATTTATCCCTGTCTCTTAAAACGAGTGCCCAATATCAATATGTTACGACCTTTGTTCCATAAGGAATATTATCGTAAATCCATTTTGCATTCTGGATCTCAAGGCGAACACATCCCGCAGAGGATGGAACACCCATCGTAGGATCCATCACGCGGTTGCTGTTAACGTAGTAGGGCGAGGAATGGAACAGGTAATCACCATAGAACTGCGTGTAGTAATAGCAAGTATATCCATGCCCAAAGGAGTATCCCTTTCCGTAGACTTGGTACTCCCCTTTCACCGTAGGTGTGCTGGCTTTGCCCGTCGAGCATACATATCGACGGTTTAAGGTCCAATTATTCCATGACCCAGTATAAATGCTCGTAACACAACGTGACGTATCGACAAGTATCAACCAATTTGTATTGCTTGAATAACTTTGAGCTTTAGCATCCATATAGTCTGACACCCACGCACCGTTGGCCATGAAGTAATTCCAGGATCCGTCCACAACGCGCCAGCCAGTAGCCATGGCACCGCTAGCGTCAAGCCAATACCAGGTACCCCCCAGGTTAAGCCACCCTGTTTGCATATAACCAGACGAATTCAAGTAATACCAAGATCCGTTAACGGAAAGCCAGCCGGTTTTCATAACGTAGGTAGATGGGTCCAAATAGAACCAGGAGCTATCCTTGTACAGCCAGCCAGATCGTGCATAGCCAGCGGTCTCATCAAAGAAATACCATTTTCCATTTACGCTCTTCCATCCAACGCAGGGGGAGCCATCGGTTGGATCAGCATAGAACTTGCAGCACCCAAGCGTCACAAACCCGTGAGCTTCGGCTAATTCGCCATCGCCGTTTGATGTAAACAGTTTTCCATTACGCAATGCTCCACACAATGAGCAATCAGAACCAGCAAAAGCCTTAGACGGCTCTTCTGCATACGAGCCCTGAGCATCTACCCATTCACGACAAGCAACAGCGCCTGAAGCTTTTGCATAATAGCTTTTCCCATTTACAGAGAAATGGCCAAGCAGCATTCTACCGTCGGCGGCAGGATCGAGATAATAGTATTGACTACCGTCCTTCAGCCATCCCGTCTTTACAATGCCCGAGGCATGAGAAGGCTCGGCGTAATACCAGTCTCCATCGCTCATAAACCAGCCGAGTGACAGCGCTCCCGTTGAAGAAAAATGATACCGATTGGATCCGATGACATAAAAGCCGGTAACCATTCTATTGTCATTTGCGACATCAAGCCAATACCAAGCGCCGTTCACCGAACGCCAGCCCGACGCAAGTGCGCCGGAACCGTCAGCGTAATACCAGTCCGTACCATCAAACGCCCAGCCTACAACCATTGCGCCGGAATCAGATAAATAGTAACGAGACGAACCGACGGAAACGATACCCCTAGACATGGCGCCATCATTGGCGGGATCAAGCCAATACCAACTATTGTCAGCTTGGAGCCAGCCTGTTAAAACTTCACCATTGCAACCCCAATACCATAAACCGTTATCAAGACACCATCCATTAATCAGCCCATAGGCTCCAAGAAGATAAGGATGCCCATAAATAACACGTCGACCAGTAGCCATAGAACAGCTGTTAAGGGAGTCAAACCAGTACCATTGACCTCCTATAAACTGCCAGCCACTTGCCAAAGCGCCTGATGGACTCGCGTAATACCACTTATTGTCAGTAAAAATCCAGCCGCAGCTCATTGCACCGTCACGAGCGGGGTCCAAATAGTACAACGAGTCGTCAATATTCTGCATTCCGGTCAAACGACAGCCGTCAAGATAGTAATACCAGGACAAACCGTTCCATTGCCATCCAGATAGCTTTTCTGTCCTCGACGGTTCTTGGCTTTCGACAACCTGTTGGTTCGAATCTTCCGATGTTTTGCCGGCACAATCACTGGAATCTTGAGAGCAACCGCAATCGACAAATGCTCCCGACCCTCCTGTCGAGTCGCGGTCAACGACACCGTTATCCGCCCCCTCTTCCACGGCATAAGCAGTGCAAGAAAATGCGGGAACTGAAACTGAGAGCAAGGCGGAAAATAGCATCAAGCCAATTACTCGCCAACAAATTCGATGTTCAATCTGGACATTCATTTCAGGCCCCCAAACCGATATCGACCGTCTTACAGCAAATCAATTAAATAAATGGACGGGCTGCGCCGATCACATTTCCCCTTGCGCTAATGGGATGAATTCCGACGCCCTGATGAGGCCAGGAGTCAATCATCATACCGCCGCCAAGTGCAATTGCGATATGCCCACGATAATAAATCACATCGCCGCGCTGAACCGAGTTCGTGCTCACGGGCATAAAGATATTGCTTCGATACCAATTCATGGAATTGTAGGTTTGGCTTGGATCCCAGCGATGGTTATAAGGGTTGTAAACACCCATATCCATGCCAGTAGCATAAAGGCACTGCAAGACAAAACCAGAGCAATCAACAGCTCCACCGGGAGCGGTAGACCATGGCTCAATATATTGCGTACCGATATACTCATAGGCGCGCTGGATAAAGGCGTTCACGCAATCTTCCCGCGTTGCTTCGGCGGAGATGCGAGAGGGGCTGACATAGGTAAAGTATCCGGTGCAATAGCTTGGCAGCTGAACAGTCCAAGAGCTGACCTGAGGATACTGCGGAGGATTTTGCCAGCCAACTTTGTCGCACTGGCCATCGCTCCAGAAAATTCGGCGAACACCATCGATGGTTCTTGCACCAGTTGCCATAGCGCCGCTACCGTCCAACCAATACCACTTACCCGAATCTTTAAGCCAGCCAACATGCATGCTTCCATTGGACTCAAGGTAATACCATGTTCCATTCAGGCATTTCCAACCAGTTGCCATTTTTCCGTCATCGTTTAGGTAATACCATGCACCGCCAGTAAAAACCCATCCGGTCTTCATCACGCCAGAATCGGCATCAAGCCAATACCAATCGCCGTCAATCTGCAGCCATCCAAGATGGATGGCACCCGTTCCGGGCTCAGCGTAAAACCTTAGATTTGCGACATTAACCCAGCCGGACGCAACCTGCCAGCCATCAGTTCCAGCGGTTTTTAGGATAGTGCCGTTTTCGCGAATCACATCCTTGCAAAGATATCCATTATCATCAGCGTATCTTTCAACGCCATCATTAACGGTAACCCATCTTGAAACCACAAGCCTACCGCTCTGGTTTGCAAAACAATCGTTGCCGCCCACCTCAAATAAGCCCGTTTTCATGAGATGGCTAACAGGGTCGAGGTAATACCAGCTCGCGCCTTCTTTATACCAGTCAGAAATAAGCGCACCAGATTGAGAGGCTAGATACCAGCCGTTGTCGGACTGAGCCCAGCCAACAGCCATAGCCCCATTAGGGTTCAAATAATATGCTGCGCTACCAAGGTCTAAATATCCAACGGACATTTTGCCGTCGGAAGCCGGGTCGAGATAATACCAAGTGTCGTTAACGAGTTTCCAGCCAGTGGCCACGATACCGTTAGAGCAGTAATACCAATCTGCTCCGTCTTTGTACCATCCATTTGCGAGGCCATAGTCACCAAAAATGTAGGTTCTTCCATCAATCTTTTGACGACCCTTGAACATAATGAACGTCTGTGGGTCAAAATAATAGCGAGCACCACCTATCGTTTGCCATGACGAAGCAAGGGCACCCGATGAATAAGCCCAGTACCAATTCCCGTCAACGAGAAACCAGCCGGTTTTCATAGCACCAGTGGCATCTAAATAGTATTTCCCGCTCCCGAGGTCGACAAAACCAACCTGCATTATATGGGTGGCAGGATCCAGGTAATACCATGTGCCGTCTTGATAAAACCAACCAGCAGCTAAATCGCCTCCAGCATTGGCATAAAACCAATTTCCATCTGAGTTACGTAGCCAGCAGTTCTGATATAGCGCGCCAAAAGGCGTTGCGGCATTGCCGTCATTCGCATAAAACGAAGCAGTCGATCCGCCAGCATCGGTCACATTGAAATAACCTGTCTGCATTGCACCATCATTGGCTGGATCAAGCCAATACCAATAGCCCCCGCTTTGCAGCCAGCCAGTTTGGTGTTTACCGTTTTTTCCGTAATACCAAACTCCAGACGACTCGTCTCGTTGCCAGCCATCTTTTATGACGGAAGAATTATCAGGTTGCAAATCATCGGAAACCACCGAAGAAAAATCCGCTTTTGACTCAATACTCTGAGCCTCAACGGAATCCTGTGCAAACGCGACATTCGCACTCAGGGGCAAGCAGCACGCAGTGATTAATGACGCAGCAGCACAAACAAGCGTGGCCTTCTTTTCGAATCGATACATAAGCGACCCTCCCAGATATCTCATTTATTTATTTTAATCCACATTCCAGGATTGATTTTCGTTACTGTCTGTTCAGTCTATGTAGATAAATATATTAAATTGAACATAACGTTCAATCATTCTATTCTTTCCCTAAGCAATGAACATCTTAATTGGAGGCCTGCAGTGGAACTGACCAAGCGTAACTTTACTGTTCTGTACGAATACCTAAAGAACCCATATGCTAGCCAGCGAGAAGTTGCCGAGCGCACTGGCCTTTCACTTGGATCGGTAAACGCAGCAAATAAAGAGCTTACGAATGAGGGCCTTCTCGAATCTGACAGCCTAACCGACAGCGGTTACGAAGCACTTCACCCCTATAAGGTTGAAAACGCAGTGATATTGGCTGCGGGGCTTTCGAGCCGCTTTGCTCCCATTTCGTATGAAAAGCCCAAAGGCCTTTTAAAGGTACGTGGTGAGATTCTCATCGAACGTCAGATTAGGCAGCTGCAAGACGCAGGTATCAGAAATATCACCGTCGTTGTCGGCTATAAAAAAGAATATTTCTTCTATCTCGAAAGCAAGTTCGGCGTCTCGATTGTCGTCAACAACGAATATGCATCCAAAAATAACCACGCATCGCTTATGTGCGTAAAAGAGCGGCTTGGCAACACCTATATTTGCTCAAGCGATGATTACCTTCTAAACAATCCGTTTGAAGCATACGTTTGGAAAGCATTTTATTCTGCTCAATATGCTGAAGGCGACACCAAAGAATGGTGCATTCAAACCGGAGCAATGGACAGAATCACCAATGTTACGATTGGCGGTTCCGATGCTTGGTATATGCTCGGACATGTCTACTTTGATAAAGCCTTCTCGGTTACATTTAAGCAGATTCTCGAAACGGAATATAACAAGCCCGAAACAACGGACAAGCTTTGGGAAGATCTATATATCGAGCACATCAAGGAGCTCGATATGGTTATCAAGAAGTATCCTGAGGGCGAGATCAACGAATTCGATTCTCTTGATGAGCTGCGTGCCTTTGATCCGCATTTTATCGAAAACGTTGACTCCGATATTTTCGATAACATCGAGCAAGTGCTCGGCTGCTCCAAATCAGAGATTCACGACGTTTATCCCCTTAAACAAGGTCTTACGAATCTATCGTGCCACTTTAGAACCAATGACGGAGAGTACGTTTACCGCCATCCGGGAGTCGGGACCGAACTGCTTATTAACAGAAATGGAGAAGTAGCCGCACTTAAAAAAGCCAAGGAACTCGGCCTTGACGACACGTTCATTCACGAGGACCCAAAGCGTGGTTGGAAAATTTCGAAGTTTGTACCCAACGCAAAGCAGCCTGATCCGCATGATGCTGCCCAAATGAATCGAATGATGCAGATGTGTCGTTCGCTTCACGAGAGTGGTGCAAATGTTGAAACCGAATTTGACTTCTACCTCGAAGCGAAGCGCTACGAATCACTTCTTCTGGAAAAAGGTCCCATCGACATTCCAGGCTACAGGGAAATGTCCGCCGAAATCGATGAATTGGAGCGCTTTGTACAGGCCGATAATGCACCAAAATGCCTTTGCCACAATGACTTCTTTTACCTAAATTTCCTTATCGATGAGAACGACAAGTACTATCTCATTGACTGGGAATATGCTGGCATGAGCGATTACGCAAACGATTTTGGAACGTGCAGTGTCTGCTGCGAGCTTTCCGAAGATGAAGTCGACCGCGCGCTTGATGCATATTTTGGGCGCAAGGCAACAAACAACGAAGTTGCGCATAACTATGCGCACATTGCCCTTGCAGGATGGTGCTGGTACCTCTGGTCTCTTCTGAAAGAAGCCGAAGGTGACTTCGTGGGCGAGTGGCTCTATATCTACTTCAATTACGGTGCCAAATACCTTAAAAAGGCACTGGAGATCTATCGGAAAGGTGAGTAACGATGAAATTCGGCTTTTTTAGCGGCCTTCTTTGGGGCCTTGATACAGTAATTCTTGGAATCGGCTTGGCGCTCGCGCCCTATATTGGATCGGCGGAAGCGCTTGCATGCGCCTCCATTGCGGGATCTTTTCTCCATGATGCCTTCTGCGCAATCTGGCTCTTTGGATACATGGGAGTTCGAGGCAGATTAAAAGACACGCTCGCTGCACTTAAAACTCGTTCTGGCAAGGTCGTCATCGCCGGCGCGCTGCTCGGTGGACCTATCGGAATGACCGGATACGTATTGGCGATTAATAATATCGGAGCAGCCTACACGGCAATTATCTCCGCCTTCTATCCCGCAGTCGGAGCATTCCTTTCGTTCGTGCTGCTGAAGGAGAAAATGGGCAAAGGTCAGATTCTTTCCCTTCTTGTTGCCCTTTGCGGCGTAATGACGATGGGCTATCTATCGGCCGGATCAAGCGAGATTGCAAATGCCCCTCTCGGCTTACTCGGCGCGGTGCTTGCCGTTATTGGATGGGGATCCGAAGCGGTGCTGTGCGCATGGGGAATGAAAGATGATGCCGTTGATGACGAAACGGCTTTGCAAATCCGCGAAACTACAAGTGCGCTTGTTTATGGAGTGCTTGTACTTCCCCTCTTCGGAGCATGGCATTTCACGCTGGGCGCAATCCCGAGCATGCCCACATTGATTATTGCACTCGCCGGGCTCGCAGGAACTGCATCCTATCTGTTCTATTACAAGGGCATTGCGGCAATCGGAGCAGCGCGTGCGATGGCTCTGAATATCTCCTATTCGGCATGGTCGGTGGTCTTTGGCCTGATCTTGCTTGGAACAATTCCCGACGTGGCATCCGTAATCTGCTGCGTTGTAATTGTGTGCGGAACAGTTTTGGCAGCTAGTAACTGGGACGAACTATTTGGACGTAATAGGACAGCGTAGCTTGATTAAAAATGTAGTAAAAAAGGGAGAGCTCATCGAGCTCTCCCTTTTTTAACATCATGGCTATTCAATTACCACGGCCTGGCTATCCATCTGTTGCCACGTACCGAAGAACACCTGGGCATTTCGCGTAACATTGCCGTTAATCGAATCCGAAAGATAGACAATTCCCTGCTCGTCATCATAGCCTTTAAGGACTACGGCATGATTACCGCCCCACAGGCCATAGGAATGCCCGTTATACCAACGCGCAGCATAACGGCCTCCTGGCCAACTTCCCCACTCGGTATTCCACATCTCAACAGGTTGACCACAGGTCAGTCTGTTCTTAATGGAAGAAATTGACGAGAAAGAGACGTCTTTTGCCTGCTTGCCACTTCCAGCAGCACGCAGAAAGTTATTACCAGCAATAGTAATCGCAGGGGCGACGCATCCCATGAGACCCCCGCTACTACGCCTTGGGTTGCCATCAAAGGCGGTAACAAAGTTGCCGTTGCTTCCCTTGGGCAAGTAATAATCCGCAATAATCGTCTTACCTAAACCGAAACCATAGTAGTTAAGCAAGTTTGTAAGGGCAACCGACTCACAGCCAGTAGGAAGTTCCGGGTACTGCAAATAGCACGGGACATCGACCCAAGCGCCAACCATTGCGCCGGATGAACTGAACTTGTAGTCAGTAGAGCCGATCCAATACCAACCGTTGCTCAACATTACTCCCCCACGTGCGGCATCAAGGTAATACCATGTGCCCCCAAGGGATAGCCATCCCGTTTTCATTGTGCCAGAAGAGGAATCTAGCCAGAACCAGTTACTGCCATCGTTAAGCCAGCCGGTCGCCATTCGACCATCCGAGTTAAAGTAATACCAAGACCCAGCTATTTGCTGCCATCCAGTCAGAACTATCCCATTAGCAGAACAATAATATCGAGAACCCTGACTCTCAATCCAGCCCGTTCTAACATTCCCGCCATCGTCAATCAGCTGGATTCCTGAATCGGTCATGATGCCTTTAAGGTCAATTGCACCGCTGGATGAAGAATGATACATCCAGGACCCATCACCGTTTGACCAGCAATTAGCCATCATCTTGCCGGAACTATTAAATATGTATTCACATGATCCAATAGTTTGGACACCCGTAGCCATGACGTACGTCGAGGGATCGAGCCAGTACCACGTACCGTTTAGGTTGAGCCAGCCGGAGGCGAGGGCGCCGGAGCCAGTCGCGTAGTACCAGGTCCCGCCATCGAGCACCCAGCCGGTCGCCATGGCGCCGGAGGCGTTGAACCAGTACGCTGCGCCGTTACACACATGGAGGCCCGTCGCCATGGCGTCGCCCGCCTCGGGATCGAGCCAATACCAGGAACCGCCGGTGCGAATCCAGCCGGTCGAGGCGATACCGTCAGCGAACCAATACCAAGAGCCGTCGACGAGGCCCCAGCCGTTAAGGGGGCCGCAGCTGCCGAAGTAGCGGCGGACGCCCTGCGCGTCCGTCTGGTAGCCCGTCAGCATGGCACCCGTCCGGGCGTCGAAGCAGTAGGGCACGCCGCCGACGGATACGGGGCCGCGCGCCAGCGCGCCGGAGCCAGTCGCGTAGTACCAGGTCCCGCCGTCGAGGACCCACCCGGTCGCCATCGCGCCGGACGAATTAAACCAGTACAGGGAGCCGTTGCACTCGTGAAGGCCGGTAGCCATGGCATGGGTGGAGGGATCAAGCCAGTACCAGGCGCCGCCGACGTAGGCCCAGCCGGAGGCGAGGGCGCCGGAGCCCGTCGCGTAGTACCATGTGCCGCCGTCGAGGACCCACCCGGTCGCCATCGAGCCGGAGGCGTCAAACCAGTACGCGGAGCCATTGCACTCATGGAGCCCGGAGGCCATGGCGTGCGTCGAGGGATCGAGCCAGTAACAGACCCCATTGGTATAGAGCCAGCCAGAATGCAACGAGACCGGATTGACTGAATCCACATAGAACCAGTTGCCGTCAAACGAATTCCAACCCAGATTCCATTTAACGGATTCTTGAGCAGGACCATCATCGATTGAATCGGAAGGAGAAAGAGTCGAGGGGACGGATTGCCGCTCAAAATCAGTAGGGATGGAGGAGCTTATGGGTTCTGCGTTCGCGATATCAACCACACCGGGTCCAGCGAGCAGTAGAGTTGAAAGAATGATTAGGATTAATGTTATTCGCTTTTTCCTTGCCATGTGCAGCCCCCAGTAGTTACCAATTTTTATATAAACATAGTCTACAAATGGATAGCTAAGAGCAGTATGTAATTAGAAAAAAGCAATTAAAGAAGAGTTGCTAGCCGAGCCAAGCGCCATTACTAGCAAAAGAGTATTTCACCCCATCGATTTCTTGAACACCCGTAGTCATAGCGTGCGTCGAGGGGTCAAGCCAGTACCAGGCGCCGCCGACGTAGGCCCAGCCGGAGGCGAGGGCGCCGGAGCCCGTCGCGTAGTACCATGTGCCGCCGTCGAGGACCCATCCGGTCGCCATCGAGCCGGAGCCGTTGAACCAGTACATGGAGCCGTTGCACTCATGGAGCCCGGTGGCCATTACACCGCCCGCGTCGGGGTCGAGCCAATACCAGGCTCCGCCCTGGCGCAACCATCCGGTATACGCTTTGCCGTCAGAGGTTGCGTAATACCAAGTGCCCTCTTTTAACTGCCAGTAATAAAGAGAGACATCAACATACGCGTAATTCATATCAACGTTTCCGCTAATACCAGAAACTTTTCCGCGGCTTGTATACTGCCAAAAGCTGTAACTGCCGGTATAGTGACATTGGGAGTTGTATTGAGCAATCCAATGATCCCAAGAACCGCTCTTAAATACAGGGTCGGTCAATATATTGTTAAACCAATTTAGGTTTGCATAAATGCCTGGCTTATATCCAGCACTAGAAATCTTATTACAGAATATCTGAGCTCTAGATGCAATTCCGGATTGACGACCATCTGCAATAATTGTCTTGTCCTCAAGATCGTAATACACCGGTAGCCTAGGATTGTGCCCCGATAGGCAGTCAATCACCATGGACGCCTCATCGGCTGCCTGTTGATTATCAAAAGCATATGAATAGATATAGACGCCGTAAGGAATTCCGAGTCGCTCGCACTCAGAAATATTTCGATTAAATTGATAGTCAACTCGACCGCCCCAAGATGGAGCGCCAAATCCAACACGCAGAATAGCGAAATCGATACCAGAAGCCTTAACAGCATTCCAGTCAATACGTCCTTGATGCTCACTGACATCGATGCCCTGCGCCGTAGCCCCATCGGGAAGAATGTCCATGGACAATAAGGCTATTCCATCTTCTTCGGAAGAAGCATCATCTACGACCAATTGCCCATCTTCATAACGCCAGGAATTCTCAACTAGGGACCGCGCAGCTTCCGCGTTCGAGGGGAAAACAAACACAGAAATGGGCGCAAGGACCATCAGCACCAACAATGCCGAAAATAACTTAAGATGTTTGCTCATGTAAACCTCGTCATTCGTTCTTGTTTGCGTTTAGCTTACAGCATGGCTGTGAAAGATTTCCGAACATCCAACTGGACAAGATGCCATCTAGGACGACAAATAACTGCACGCAACACCACAATGTAAACAAGAACTTCCCAGCAGGGTGAAACCAAGGACTCCTAGTCCCTACTCTTAGCCCCAAAGAATGCCGACATCAGTTAGCTTTCAAACCAGATGTCAAAAAGGTAGGGGACCCAGAGAGTCCCCTACAACGCGGAATTCTAACGAATCAAGATTACTTTCGATGGGCCCAAAGCAGTCAAACCGGAGATGCGATTTCCATAACCATCACTATGCCAGAACAAATTTTCGCTCGGCGAATTGCCCCAGAAAAAGCCAATGTGGCTATCGTCCGCATATGGGTTGTAAGGATTGAAGAACACAATGTCCCCCTTACGAGCCAAACCACTACGTAACAACTCATCAATAGAGTTGAAATAAGTCACGTTCGCACACGTATCGATAGCGTAGCCGTACCAACGATAAGCGTTTACGCAGCCGCCCCTTCCGGGACCTCCACTCCAAGGGGAATGGCTCTGCTCGGCGGCAATGGGAGCTAAATTCCCGCCCGCCTTCATATATGCATGCGATACAAATCCACCACAATTCATGCCCGTATAACCGTCCCAACGCGGATCACCCTTTGGGTACATGCACGTTTCCTGGCTGAGATGCGTGTCGTAGCGTGTTCCACGGTAATAGCCGTCGTTTTCGTGGCTCATAAGCCAATTGACCAGGCTGGACCTATTGACCCCCAAAACAGAACCAGACGTATTCAACCATGCACCACTTGCATTGAAGTAATAGTCAACGCCATCGATTTTCAGCCACCCGTTAGCAAACATGGCACCCGAAGGCTGGAGCCAGTACCACGTACCGCCGTCATTAAGCCATCCAGTTTTCATCTTGAATGTGGAAGGGTCCATCCAATACCACGCACCGTTGACATATTGCCAACCAGACTTAAGGACACCATTGGAAGATGCGTAGTACCAAGTATTGCCACTTTCGCCAGAAGCGTCTTTCGACATAATCCAACCAGACGCCACGTTAACGACACCATTCGCATCCGCATAGAAAACCGCATCTCCAATATGAATCACACCTGGCAATGAAGACGAGTCAGTACGATCAGCGACTACAGGAGATCCATCAGATGAAGTAGGCAACGGCTCGCTCAGTGCTCCAGACGAATTCGCCCATGCCATACCATCGTTCAAGTTGATCCAGCACGAAGATGCCATTGCACCGGAATCATAAGAAAAATAGCGCTTGCTTCCTACCGCAAATTCACCAGTACGCATTGCGCCGGATACATCATCAAGGTAATACCAGGCGCTTCCGGACTTTACCCATCGCCCTCGTTGAATAGCTCCGTTTGATGCGGCGTAATACCAAGTACCATCAGCAAGTGCCCAGCCTGTTGCCATGGCACCTGAGCTCGTAAGGAAATAGGTGGACGAGCCCACTTGCACAAAGCCCGTGAGCATAATATGGCTTCCTGGATCCAGGTAATACCAAGAATTCCCTAGAAGCAACCAACCTCCATGCAGTAAGCCGTTGGAGTCAGCGTAATACCAGTTGTTGTCAATAAGTGCCCACTGGGAGGATAGCATGGCCCCTGAACTGTTAAAGATATAAGAGGTGCCATTGCATTCATTCAGCCCGGTGGCCATAGAACCGTCTGCAGGATCAAGCCAGTACCAACGACCCCCATCCGAGAGCCAGCCCTTTACCAGAGCGCCAGAGCCGGAAAAATAATGCCAGACAGAAGCATCAAGATGCCATCCGATAAGCATTGCACCAGAAGAAGAGAATCCATACGTGGCTCCCCCAATCTGCAGCATCGCATCGTGGACCATCTTGCCCTCATCATCCAGCCAATACCAGTTGCTGCCGTCTGAAAGCCAGCCTTTTACCATGGCGCCAGAACCGGAGAAATAACGCCAAGCAGAAGTGGAGCCCGTAGAATCTAGGTACCAGCCGACACGCATTGCGCCCGAAGAGGAGAAGGCATACGTCGCACCCCCGACTTGAACCAACCCATCCTGAGCCATTCGACCTTCGTCGTCGAACCAGTACCAGCTACCGTTTATATGTCTCCAAGAAGAAACAGCGATTGTTCCGTCGGACAAGCCCCAACGCCAAAAACCAGCCCCTTCTTCGGGTGATATCCACCCCTGATGCCAAACAATTTGATTCGAAACCTCAGAAGGGGTCTCATTATCCACCTGAGAGTTCTGCTCGACAGCGAAGGTCGAATCGCGCTGAGCATCAATGGCTGACTCAACAGAGGCAATAGCAGCGTTAGATGCGGAACCTTCGTCAGTGTTATTCGAATCAAGGGCGTATAACATCGAGGGCGAACTCAAAAGGAGCCCCAAAGAAACAAGGCCGGAAAAGACCAGCACCCCGAATGAGCATTTCTTCATAGCAGCACGGTATCCAATCACGCAGCGACCCCGTCACCTCAGGGCAACGGGGTCTCAATCAAAACTAACTCAGTAATGTGCTAGCCAATTTGCTGGCAGTTTTTGCACTCTCGTGAGGCACCACGCCTCTGGGCCTCCTGAATAGAGATCTGCGAATAACCCTTTGCGTCCTTACCAACGGTACGGCACTTATGCGTATGGTAAACATTGCTACCGTTCTTATACCAAACTAGGCCGTAGCCCGGAATCCACTTACCGTCCTCGCCGACATAATAGGAGCCGATCCAGGCATTCGTAGCCATGGCACCGGAAGACTGGAGGTAGTAGTCGCCGACCCAGGAGTCGTGGGCCATAGCGCCGGAACCGCTAAAGTAGTACCAGGCGCCGCCGATCTGACGCCAGCCGGTGGCCATCGCGCCGGAATCGTCGAACCAGTACCAAACTCCACCAACGTTGGCCCAAGAGTTAGAGGCCATAGCACCCGAACCTCCGAGCCAATACCACGTGCCGCCATTGCTGAGCCAGCCGGTTGCCATGGCGCCCGAAACACTCGCATAGTACCAAGAGCCGCCTGCCAAGAACCAGCCGGTAGCCATCGCGCCGGAATCGCCGAACCAGTACCAGGAGCCGCCCAGGCTGCGCCAGCCATTAGCAACCATGGCGCCCGAGCCATCGAGGTAGAACCACGTACCGCCGATATTGAGCCAGCCAGTGACCATCGCACCGGAAGCGTTGGCGTAGTACCACGTCCCCGAAACGTTGATCCAGCCGGTCAGCATGACACCATACTCGTCGAAATAATACCAAGTTCCACCGATATTATGCCAACCGGTCAGCAGTTCGCCACTGGAGGTCGCATAGAACCACTTTCCATAGATGGAGTCATAGAGCCAGCCGCTATGCTGCATGCGGCCATCGGCGTTGGCACCAGGGGTGTTCAGGAAGTAATTCTTGCCGTCAATCTGAACTCGGCCGTATGCCATATCATGGCTTTCGGGGTAGAAGTAATACTTGTCCCCACCGATAGACTGCCAGCCCGACACCGCGATCCCGTCAGCGCCAAAATAGTACCAGACAGCTTCGTATTCGTTATGCCACTGGTTCGTGACCATGGCGCCAGTTTCGGGATCGAAATAGCGAAGGTTGCCGTCCTCGCACCGAACGAGTCCAGTCTTCGGACGACCGTCGGAACACCATTCCGTAATCGGTCCACCGCCTCCGCCACCGCCAGCAATATCAGCAAATGAGGGCGCCGGGGCAACCGTCATGCAGACAGCGGCAAATGCAACAACTCCCAGCACTGTTAGTCCGCGCCATCTTTCTCGAAGGTTTTTCATACGACATCCTTTCTCCGAGATTTAAGGCTCTCTTAAGTTATTTTTAAACTATCAATTCAGTATTTCAACGGGAAATCGATAAAAGGTGTCTTTGTGACTGCAATTTAAATATGAGTCGCCACACCTCAACCGTTACGCTAAATAGCTTCTGAGTCAAACCGAGCACATAAGCGAACCAATTTAATTAATACGGCCACCTAAAAATCCTGACACACGTTTTCGATATGACAAGAGCCGCTTCAACGAGGAGTACTTGAACCCCACCGCTCTTGCAGCTCTTGAGGATACTTTGCCGGATCTTGGAATTACTTCGCTCTAAAGCGAGAAGTACTCACTATCGGAGGATAGGTTTGGTCCGAGCCACGGATCGCCTCCCAAGAAGAACTCAGGCCAGCGCTGCATGAACAGCGCCTGTTCGCGCTTCCAGCGGCGCAGCTTTTCCTCGTTGGCCTCTTCCCTGCCGCGCGAGGTGAACTCGTAGTGGCACAGCTCGGCATAGGGCATTTGCCCTCCTCCAGCAAAACACTGTCACTAACTTAGCCCACCAACCTCGCCATTTGTTAAGCAACAAGTGCGAGCGGTAGGTATTGATCTACAACCGTTGGGGATTGAAAAAAATGCAGTAGCCGAAAACGTAATATCTTCCGATTGGCGCGGCATAAAAATAGAGGGCGTCCCATAAAGAGAAGCCCCCTTGCAAAACGGCCGAACCGCTTTTCGAAGTGGAAAATATTTTGCACCAGATGCCTAGGAATCGCAAGAAGGCATATCTTCAGCGTCACACAAATACCATGCGCCGATCACTTTCGACAAAAACGAGAAGGAGGAAGTTATGACCTCCGCACCTTTATAGTAGTTGATGTTGCGATTTGCCCTAGAAATAAACTTGGAAAGCGATTGTGCTTTGTGCTTAATAACGCCTTTAGACGACACCTCTTTGTGCAGATATAGCGTTGTGACAATCTGGCGTATTCGCTCATTGCTCATCCTTGCCTTACGCTGATAAGAGCCAACCCCATCTATTTTGCTCAATGCCTTCATAACACCGTTATTTGCCCTTCGGGCATTCTCACCCGAAGCAAGACCATTAAGAATGCAACTATTGTGAGCACACGCGTTGCGGAGATCTTTTGCCGCGCGAAGCAAATAAAACCTATCGCGAAGCTCATCATCGTCAAACCGTTTGGCGCAAAACAAAATGAATGAATTAAAGGCGCCAAAGGTAATAACTTCCAGAAAGGCCCAGACAGGCATATTAAAACCACTGTATTTTGCAAGAATGCCTGCAGAATAGGCACTCGACTCACAACGTGAAATCTCTTTTTTAACCCAGTTGGTCACATTCCCCTTGCTATCAAATGTATCCTGCTCGCTCAAATAGTCTTGAACGATTTCGTAACCGTCCTCGGCATGCTGCTCTATCCTGCCCAGCAAGTCAACTTTGCAGAAGTGCTCGATATCAAGAGTGAGTGAAATCATCTCGTTTCGAAGCAACATATCGATAATCGAAAGGTCAACAAGCATCTTGAAATCTAAGTTGACATATTCACCCTTGCGTTTTCCATCAGAAACCTTTGGAAATCCGGTGCGGTACGAGCGCAAGCGAAAGTAATTGTTGTTCTTCGTCAGATACTCGACTGCCTCTGCCTCGCTCATATAGCGGAAACGGACACCCTTGCTCTTAAGATGGGAGACTTGTTCCCAAGGAGTAAGCCAAGGCTTTTGATCGCACATATCTTGTTGACGAATAGGACTATTCATTGCGCTCTCCAGCGTATTTGATGAAATAACAGATTGATTTTATCCTAACTTTAAATACCTATTAAACAGCCGGACGCTCATGCAAATACATCATGGCGCGCCGCCGTCCATCTTGCCTTGAGCTCGTTACAACATTTGCATTAGCTTCCACAGAATTAGGAGGAGTATCCTCTCGCTATCTCATTTTGAGCTGAGTAACATCGTAAATTGACCCGACCTGAGCCACTGTCCAGCACACGGTGCAGAAACCCTCCCCCAAGAAAGAAGTTTTTATCGCACTTACACCCACCAAGGCTCCTCTTCATACTTTTCCGCATAGGGAGAACGACACCTACTAGCAAACTCATAAACCAATAGATAGAGTTCATATGCGTCGCGATCTATCCACGCCATTTTCTAAAGCGAGAAGTACTCGCTCTCAGCGGATAAGTTCGGCCCCAACCATGGGTCGCCGTTGAGGAAGGACTGCGGCCAGCGCTGCATGAACAGCGCTTGCTCGCGCTTCCAGCGGCACAGCTTTTCCTCGTTGGCCTCTTCCCTGCCGCGCGAGGTGAACTCGTAGTGGTACAGCTCGGCATAGGGCGTAAAGATGGTGCGGAAGCCCGCCTCCCACACGCGCAGACAAAAGTCCGCGTCGTTAAAGCCGACGGCGAATTCCTCGTTATAGCCTCCGACCTGCTCAAATACGTCGCGTCGGACCATCTGGCAGGCGCCCGTTACGGCACTGAAGTTACCGGGGCGCACAGCGCGGGCAAGATAGCCCTCGCGCTTTGCCGAGAAGTCCTGGTTGGCATGGGCAAGTGCGCCACGCACGCCAACCAAGATGCCGGCATGTTGCACCAGATGATCGGCAAAGTAGAGTTTGGCGCCCACCACGCCCGCATCGGGACGCTGCAGATACCCCATCATCTCTTCGATAAAGTCGGGGCTTATGACCTCGGTATCGTTGTTGAGCAGCAGCAGGTAGTCGCTCTTGGCGTGCTTCACACCAAAATTGATGATCTGAGAGTAATTGAACTCGCCCGGCCAGTACACAACGCGCGCGATGCCCTTGCCTTCGGATGCTGCTGCCACGCGCTCTGGCAGGGTTTCGTAATACGCAAACGTCTCCGGGGCTTCGCTGTTGTTCTCCACCAAGACGATCTCGTAATTGGTATACGTGGCCTTCTGGGCGATCGACATCACACAGGCGTCAAGCGTCTCAATGTGATCCTTGGTGGGAATCACAATGCTCACCAGCGGCGCAGGCTCCGGCAGCGCAAAGCGCATGCGGTAGACAAACGGCGTCTCGGTCTCCTCGACCGTTCCGCAAATGCCCAGCGCGTTAAAGTGGCGCTGCAGCGCAAGACGACCGGCTTCAATAGCATACGGCTTGCTATCGGCAGAGCCATCGGCGGTCGACCCCGGATGAACGCGCCAGTGATACAGCACGTGCGCAACATGTTCAAACCGCGCGCCCGCCGCAAGGCAGCGGAGCGTCAGGTCGTAGTCCTGGGCACCCGCAACGTCTTCTGGGGACGTGCCGATACGATCGATAAGCGCCTTCTCCACCATCAGGAAATGCGTCACGCAGTTATGGCTATAGAGCAAGTCTACGTTGAGCTTGGTCTTAAAGACCGGCTGGCCCCACTCCCCCGTTTTCTGAAACATGTCCTCGTCGCAGAACAGGACCTGGGGACGCTCGCCCTCGGCAGCCTTGTTCAGCGCGGCAACATAGTGGAACAACGCGTCCGGCTCCAGAATGTCATCGTGGTCCAAGAACGCGATGTAGTCGCCCATCGCTTGCTCAATACCCGCGTTGGTGTTGACCACAATGCCGCCGTTGCCGGGCAGCCCAAAGCGACGAACGCGCTCGTCGTGGGCGCCTGCCGCAAGGTCGGCAACCGCATCCCATTCAGGTGAGGCATCCATAAGGAGCAATTCCCAGTTGTCATAGCTCTGGGCTAGCGCCGAGTCCAGCAGCTCGCGCAGGTAGACTCGATCGGTCTTGTAGCACGGCACCACAATGCTCACGAGCGGCCTATAGGCAAAGGCCGCCGAAGCGACACGCTGGCACGCCAGATCGCCCGGCTTTGCGCGATGCTGCTCAAACCAACGTCGATAAGCTGCGTCGTCAGCGCGTGCATCCTTCATGCGGTTCCAGCTGTCGTCGACCATGCCGTTGTACAGGCGACCATCCATGGCGCAAAACCCGCTCTGGATATGCTCTGTGGGATCGCTCACAATCGCGACAAAATCTCGTATATCCTGAGGCATCTCAACGCTAAGATACGTTTTATTGACGCTACATCCGTTCTGCTGCGGCACATCGACCTGCGATTCAAACACATGCACGGTGACATCGATGGCATTCATATGCGTATCGAAGATCTGGAACTCGGGTGCGCACTGGGGGTCTCCCGCCCAGGTAACCTCATAGCGCCACACCGCGCCGGCGTCTGCCGGCAAATAGCGAATGGCATCGATCTCGTAGCGACCGCAGGATTCGCCACGCTGCGCATCGCGGATAAGCGCACACAGCGCAGGCTTTGCTTTGTAGTTAATCTTGGATTCCAGCTTAGCCACGCGGCTATCGAGGCGAATGGAGCCCAACCTTTGACCACCGGATGCAAAAAAGACATCCATCGACGAGCCATCCAAAAAAGGAAGCACCAAGACGGCGAGCTCGCGCTCGTAATCGGAAACGGAAGGGCAAAGCGCCAGCACACGGCCATGATCGACTGGGAGCACCAGCGACGGCACACGAGAACCGCTCGTCGTCGCATGGGCAAACGCTTGAGAACCCTCCCGCTCAATATGCGCGGCGACATCCTGACCGGCAAAACGAAGCAGCACAAACAGACGGCCCTGACTGCGGCAAAGTGCCAAACGCTTGATACTCATCTACACTTCTCGCTTTCCCAGGGCGTTCGCTGCCATGCGTTTGCAGGCACCCAAGCGCCCAAACCTCAGGACGTCGTAATCGAACATGAGCTTTTTGCACTCACGGGCATTGGGGGCCTTGCTGGTAAGCGCCGCACGCACCATAGCAGCAACAGAAGAAGCGCATTGTGCGAGCGCAGCATCGCTGCCCGCGGCAGAACCGGCAAGCGCCGTGGCAACGGCAGCAAACACCTTGCCGCAGTCCGAACCCAGCAACCTGAGCGCATCGTACAGCACCAGATCGCATAGGAAGTACGCCAGGTCATCGGCATGCTGTGCATCGAGACCGTCGCGCTGCCAGTCAGCCAGCACCGCGGAGTAAATCTTCACGTGCTCCAGCAGACGCGTCTCGTCGTCGTAGCGCATGGCGTCCATGAGCGAGCCTTTGCGCGCCACACGGTAGTCGTACAGCTTGTTCGAGATAAGCGCGGTCTTGTGCGAACGACCGTACACGGCAAAATCGAAGACCTGGTCCTCGCCATACTTAACGGTTTCGTCGAACTTAATTCCGTTGTTGAGCAAAAACTCACGCCTGCAGGCGGTGCGCCACGCAAAGGGACGAGACGCCTCCTTAAACAGCAGGTCAGAGCTATAGCCTTCAAACGACGCATCGCGCGGGCTCAACACATAATTAAGCCACGGATACCCCGCCTCTAGCGGATACGGGTTCGCACCAAAGGTCAACACGTCGCAACCCTCGCGCTCAAAGGCATCGACGATCACGCGGCATGCATCGGGCGTAAAACGGTCGTCTGAATCCAAAAACGCAACGATAGGCGCCGTGGACGCAGCGATGCCCGCATTGCGGGCGCTCGACAGGCCACCGTTCTCCTTATCGACCAGCGTAAAGCGCGCATCCTTTTCGCAATAGGCAGCCGCAATATCGCGCGAACCGTCCGGCGAGCCATCGTTGACCAGCACGCCTTCCCAATCGGGCATGTCCTGCGCAAGCAGGGAGTCCAGGCACCAGGCCAGGCACTCCTCCACTTTGTAGATGGGAACGACAACGGAAATCTTGGGGGTAGCCATAATCACTCGCTCCTACTGTGCGGCCGGAACGTCATCGGGGTGCGGGTTGTCGCCGTAGGTGCGCTGATACGTCAGCACGCGCCAGACCAGCGGCAGGCCGCCAATCTTAAAGTAATGCTTAAACGTATTGAGCTTGCCCGGCTTCTTAAAATCAAAGCGCGAATCGATATAGGCACGGGGCGATTTGACCATCAAACGCAGGTCGGTCTCGCCACGCGGGTCGAAGAGCGACAGGTCAAAGCGACCGGCATCCCAATCGGCCTTAAGCTCGGACGAGGCTTTCTTCCAAAACTGCTCACGCAGTTCATCGACCAGACGCTCATCATTCCAACGGTACGTATCGACCTTCATGCGCATTAAAATACCCTGAAGCTGAGCCTTGAGCTCGGGACGCTCGTCCAAAAAACGTTGCATCTCGGCATATTCGTCGCAAACGCAAAACACCTTGTTAGGCGAATTAACGGAGCTCTTCTCGTTATCTTGGCGATAGCACAAAATGGGGTCCGCAATAAACGCGGCAAGTTCGGCACAAGCCCAAACCTTAAAGTTAAAGCCTGCGTCCTGATACGAGGCGCCCGGCGTGGGAAGGAACCGAATCTGATTGTCGTTGAGGAACTCGCGTCGATAAATAGCCGACCAAATGGAAGGTTTGCGGTAGAAGATGCCCGGGCGATCGACGGGGCGATACGCCGCGCCCGTCATATGCTCGTCGATAATTCCAAACAGCTCACGGCGCTCGCTGGGCGCAGACCAGTACAGGTAAAAGTCGCCCTTAACGACATCGGCATGCTCAGTATCGGCCTTGGCGACCAGCTTTTGGAGCGAATCCTCAAACATAAAGTCGTCGGACTCAAGGATGCCCACGTACTCACCGCGCGCCATCTCCAGGCCGCGGTTCATCGAGTCGCCGTAACCGCTGTTGGCCTTGTCGATCATCTTTACACGGGGGTCGCGCTCCATGTACTCGCGGATGATATCTGGCGAACTATCGGTAGAACCGTCGTTGATACAGATAATCTCGATGTCCTTGAGCGTCTGCGCCACGGCGGAATCGAGGCACTCGCGCAGGTAGCGTTCGACATTGCAGATGGGGACAAGCAGCGAAACTTTAGGGGTATCAGAGTTCTGCAAGAGAACCTCCTGTTGAATAGCGTATAACAGGGTTATTTTAGCAGCCGAGTTGCGGCGGGCGGCAGCGCTTGGAATTAGATAAAGCGCTCCAGGCAGGCTTTGAGACCGCGAGTCGAAAGATAGAACAACGTGGCGTCTGCCATTGAAACGCCCGAGGTCGCCGCAACGAGCTTGTGGGCAACACGCCGAACGGCGCCCTTAGCAGGCATATCCGCCCACTCCGTTCCCAAAAACGTCGTGAGGCCCATGTTGACGCGAGCCGCCACGCGATGGAAGTCATCGGCATCCAAGCGCGCCAGGTCGAACACAATTAGGTCCAAAAACCAAGTTATCAGCTCGCCGGGACACAGGGCCAAAAGACCGTAGGCCGCCCAATCCTCCAAGACCTCCTCGAGCATCCTCATGTGGGCGTCAAGCTTTTTGGCGCGAGCCTCGGCACTGTTGAACTCGTGCGTCGCGGATTCGCTCTCCATCACGTAGTGGTAGAACTTGTCTGGCATGACGATGGTCTTGCGGGCAAGCGCATAAGCCGCAAATTGGAAGACGACGTCCTCGCCCAAAGCCAAACCGGGGGCGAAGCGAATGCCTTCGCGATTGAGCAGCTCGCGCGAAAAAGCCGCACGGCAGGCATAGGGCTGCGCATTCGAATGGAACAGCAGTTGGGGATCACGGGCGCCAAAGATACCAGCTTTGGGACTCATGAGTTGCTGGACGCGTTTGGGGGCAGCATCGGCAGGTTCACAGACGCCGCCAAAAACGGCGGCCTCGGCATCTGCAGACTCCATGGCATGCAGCACGCGCTCGACCGTCTGCGCATCGATGTAATCGTCGGCGTCCACAAAAAAGACGGTCCCGCCCACGGCGGCATCGATGCCGGCATTTCGAGCGCACGAGACGCCCGCGTTTTCCTGGTCAATCACCAGTACGCGATCGTCGGCCTGCGCGATCCGGTGCAACACGTTCAACGAATCATCAGTCGAACCGTCATTGACGCAAACAACCTGAATCGAGCGCTCGGACTGGGCCAACAGCGAATCGACGCATCGCTGAATGGAGCGCGCAGAGTTGTAAACGGGGACGACAATCGTAGCTTTAGGACACGAGGCCTCTCCCATGCCGACCTACCCCCTCAGCGATTCGATGAGGAAGGCGGCGACCACGCCCGGGCCTCCAACCGAGGCGTAATACTTAGCACGCCCCAAGGCACCATCCGTCGCAAAACTCGGATGCTCGTCAACCCAGCCCTCAGGATCTTTGAGGATGGCAGCGAGGTTCGCGCGCTTCCACGGCTTGAGGTCGTCAAGCGAAAAGTCCCCGGCGTCCAAGGCCGCTTGGAACTCCTTGGCCATCTGAACCAGGAACTCCTTATAGAACTTGGGCGCCAGGCGCACGTAGTTCCACATGTACGAATCGTACTTAATGAGCTGATTGAACTTGAGCATGCGCGCGACGTCATCACTTGCATGATCACGGGCATAATCCTCTCGAATCCAACGCTCAATCTCGGCATACTCGGTATTGACGCAAAAGACCTTAGCCGAAGAATTGACCGAGGAATTCTCGTTGTCCTGGCGATACGACAACACGGCATCATGCAGGTAAACAGCCTTATCGGCGCACGCGATCACCTTAAAGGCGAATGACGTGTCCTGAAAGGATGCCCCCGGAGTCGGCAGGAACGTAATGCCGTTGCGCTCAAGAAAATCGCGACGGTACACGGCCGACCAAATCGACGGCTTTTGCTTAAAGAACTGCGTCGTATCGCTCGGGTGCACCGGCTTGCCGCAGTCCTTGGCTTTAAACATCTCGTGCAGCGAACGGCGCTCCTCGGGCTTAGACCAGTAGAAATCAAAGTTCGCCTTCGCAAAGTCGGCACTATTGCTATCGGCGGCCGAGACGAGCTTTTCGAGTGCGTCGGGCGCCATAAAGTCATCGGACTCCAAGATGCCAACGTACTTGCCACGCGCCATCTCCAGACCGTGGTTCATCGAGTCGCCGTAGCCGCTGTTGGCCTTGTCGATCATCTTGACGCGCCCATCGCGCTCCATATACTCGCGGATAATCGCCGGCGAGATGTCGGTCGACCCGTCGTTAATGCAAATGATCTCAATATCCTTGAGCGTCTGCGCCAGGGCGGAATCAAGACACTCGCGCAGGTAGCGCTGAACATTGTAAATGGGAATAAGCAGCGACAGAACAGGGCTGCCAGAGGCGTTAGTAGACAAATGTGCTCCTTAGGAAATACCTGTCGTTTCATGGTATCAAAGGGCCAGCGCGCCAGCGGGCGTTTATATAATCTATGGAGCTCGCAGAGGCAAACCGATAAGAAAGGACGTCATGCAGCCCAAAGCCGCACGCAACATACCCATCGAAGCACTGCGTTTGGTAGCGGTCGCTGGCATCGCGGTGTTCCACACCTTTCAGTGGACCTTCCAAGCCGCCTGCGTCGGCGCCGTGGAATATGCCCCACTTGCGATGTCCCCCTATTCCGGCGTGCTCGGTTTTATTAACTTGCTGGGCTGCTGGGCCAACGAAGTCTTCTTTATAATCTCGGGGTATTTTCTCATCGCCTCGGCCGCGCGTGCTTGGGACGGTAGAGCAACGTGGACATCGCAAATGCAGCGGACGACGCAGCGCCTTGGCAAGGTCATCTTGCCCACCGCGTTTTATTGCCTCGTGACGCTCGCGTGGTCCACGGTCGTCTCCCCCATTCCTGATGTAGCCCTCAACACGCACTACTGGTATACCCTGGGACTCGAGTTCATTTGGGTCTATGCCGCCACGGTCTTCATGGCGCCATGGTTTGGACTAGCAAGGAGTCGACTCCCCCAGAAGAGCTACACGGCGACGGTCATCGCCGTTGGAATCCTCGTATTCGTTGTTAACGGGTATTTGGCTGCCATGAGTGCGACAAGCGCCGGCGAGTTTTCTTGGCTCCAGAAGCTCATGAGTGCTAACACGTACGTAGTCGCATTTTTGATCGGCGGGCTGCTCCGCGACGTTACCGATACCATGGATTCGGACAGGGTGGGCGCCTTGGGCATGCGCTCGCTCGTAACGGTTTTGGTGCTCACCATCATCCTGGAAGGAGCACTCTCCTTCAGCGACAACCTCACGGCGATGGCAGTCCTCTCCTACAAATCAACCTCGTTGATCTCGTTTGCCCTCGCTGCCGCCTCCCTGCTCTTTGCGGCAACCCGATACAGTACCTCAGGCAATCCGCGGACTGCAAGTATCATCGTCACCTTATCGACCGCCACGCTCGGTTTCTATGTGATGCAGTCGCTCACCAGTAGCCTATGGCGTCCCGTCTTCAATACGTTGCTCGCAAACATACTGGTCAGCCAAAACAGCCCGGCAGCTATATGTATCGTCACGGGTACCGTCATTAGCATCGTCTTTGCCTTAGCGCTCCTCATCATCGATGCAGCTAGAAGCCTTATCGTTCGCCAGCTCAAGCGGCAATAGACACGCTGCCGTCAGACGCTAAAGCCGCCACAGCCGTGGCAGGTTCCTGCGTTTTATTCAAAGCTTGCCGTCAAGGTGCGCCGAGCCTTTACAATAGGACAGTCCCAAGGACGTATTCGATAGCTTCCGCGCAGCGCTCGCCCGCCGCGCGTGAAAGGATATATTGCCCCATGCCTTCAACCCTTCCCGCTCCCATCGACAAGCTCGCCATCGTCGTCGTAACGTACAAGCGCCAGGAACTCCTGGCCAACTTGTTCGACTCCATGACCGAGCTCACGGCAGCGCCCTGGCGCATCGTGATTGTCGATAACGAAAATTCGCGCGAGACCGAGGCCATGTGCTCCGCATTCAACGAGCGCCTGGCCAACCTGTGGGGCATCGACACCGAGCAACCCGACGCGCAGGGCGGCACCGACCGTGTCATCTACGCCCCGCAGCTCGAAAACGGCGGCGGTGCGGGCGGCTTCTCCGCCGGCACTAAATGCGCCTACGACCTGGGCGCCCAATGGTTCTGGGTGATGGACGACGACGTGCTCGTCATCCCCGAAGGCATCGAGCGTCTTGCCAAGTGGACTGACCGCTACGATGTCATCCAGGGTTCGCGCCTGGACTTTGACGGCGGAGCCTTCTTTTGGCAGTACCAGCTCATCCTTTCACTCGGCATCCCTAACCCCATCGCCAAGTGGGACTTGGGCCCCGAGGGCTACCGTGCCATGAACCAACTGTGCTTTGAGGGCGGCATGTTCTCGCGCCGCGTAGTCGACAAGATCGGCCTGCCCGATGCGCGCTTCTTTATCTACGGCGACGATGCCTGCTACGGCTACGTAGCCAGCCAACACTTCCCCGCCGCCGTGGTCGCCGACGTGGTGCTCAAGCGCGCCCGCGCCGTCTCTAACTGGGATATCGCCGGCAAGCGCCAGCTCAACTCTACGAGCGACACCAACCGTTACTACATCATGCGCAACCGCGGTTATCTGGCCCGCTACATGCAGATTTACGGCGACTATCACCCCGTGCTGTTCCGTCTGGGCAACGTCGCGACCTTCTGCAAGGAGTTCATTCGCCTGGCTGCCGTTGACAAGTGCTTTAAGACCGGTATTCCGGCGCTGCGCCGAGGCATGAAGGACGCCCGCAAGATCGTCAAGGACCCCGACTGGAAGCCCATGCCACCCATGAAGGACACCGAGTAACGGAAGCCGAAAACACCTCGGCGCTTAAAGCCGCTGGCACACCGTAGCCACGTGCTGTCCATCAAACCCAAACCCCCAGCGCATGCGGCCAACGCCGGGCCGCGGCACACGGATTTCGTCGATGCCGTCGCGCTCTATGTCGAGTAGCGACTGCACGGCCAGCAATTCCAGGCCCAGCGCATCCACATCGGGGTCATACATCATATTGATCGTTATAAGCGGGCGCTCGTCGAGCATGCCGATCGTGTCTGCTACGTCGAGCACGGCGCCCGTAGGAAAAACCTGGATGTCCCAGCGACCCGCGCCACACTTTCGCCTCGAAGCAGGATTGGCATAGCCCGGCAAGCCAAAGCAAAGCCCCTGCAAGAGCAGATGATATGGCAGTGGCTTATCTGGGTCGGTCTCACGGATTCCCGCACCCCCCAGGATGCGGCTTAGCGCCCGCCTCACGGTGTCCTCGTTCCCATGGCACAGCCCGTCGCGGAACGCATCGACGTCTCGAATGTCTTCGGCAGCGCACTCAAACCACTCAACAATCACTAGACGCAGGGCTTGTCGAAGCTCGTTATTGGGCAATCGCAAAGCACGGAGGCGATCGCCATGCTCTGGCTCCTCAGTCATATCCGTCGTGAGAAAACCGGACAGATACAGCGCCGTCCACATGCCATCGTCAGACGAGGCCTCTGGCCCCACAGCGCCCAAACAAAGCGGGACCTCAACGCACCCATGGGCCTCGAGCAAATCGAACAAAACCGAAAGGCGGTCGAGATTCCACCCGGCAACTACCCTACTCAGGCAATCGGCATACCCATACAGATCGGCACGCACAGGCGCCGTGCAGCCTCGGTCCAAAAAGCCAATTACACGAGCTGGACTCGAGCAATAGGCCCTACCAAACCGATATCCTTCGAGCCATTCACGCGCATCATCCAGGTATTCCTCGCGTCCAGCATGATTAAACAGAGCCTGGACCTCGGCATCCGAAAAGCCGTACCAACGGTCACACCACGCCGACAGCGGCGTCGTCAGACAATATGAGCAGTTTCGCGAAGAAAGTGCCGCTTCGGCAGGACCGGGACGCTCCCCCATCAGACACGTCAGCCGCAACGAATCGCCTGCAGCGGCAATGGCGTCGAACAGCACACGGTCGAATAGCCAAGCCGGATCGGTGCCGGAAGCACCCCTCGCACTCGCACGACCCAACCGCGCCGCGTCGTACCCATCAACAAGCAATACAACCTGCTCATCACAGGCCATCTCCAGCAGCTCAATGAGCACGCCAAGCACCGAGTCAACCTCGTCCGCGCTCGCCACGCCACGCGCAACGCGTTCGATATGACGCACCTTATCTCGTGCCAAATCCGGAGCCCCCAAGAGCGCCAACAAGCGAGCGCACTCGCCCGAAAGAGCATCACGCACGACGCCGGCAACAGCGGCACCACGCCTCGCAGTGCCAGAAAAGTCCAGCGATATCACCGGATAGCAAGCATACTCATCCCGATAGCGCCCGCCGTCTGCATCCCAAATCTGAGCATCGGCAAACAAACGCTGACCAGCGCGACCGACCGCTGGACGCTCCAGAAAAGCCCTGAGCATCGACAAGTTCATGCTTTTGCCAAAACCCTCGGGTCGACAGCACACCACAACGGACGCGTCGCAGTCCAACACATCGGCAATAAACATGGTCTTGTCAACCAGCATGCAGCAACCAAGGGCCTCCGCATAGTCGTGTATGCCAATGGGCAAAACCGCATCGTCGGCACAGCCGATCAAGCGCACGCCAAAGCCAGCAGCACAATCAACATTTGCCTGTTCAGACACCAAAACGTTCCCCCTAAATCGCAACACGATGCCAATTGTAATGACCACCTCGCGCGTACCGATGTCGCCGCGCAAACATATCGGGCAACGGTAGCAACAAGACGTGTGAGGGGGCACAACTAATCGTTGCACAACAAAACGGGGCCCGATGCATTCGCACCGGACCCCGTCCCAACTCTTTAGTTATCTAGCAACCGAGAGGCTACTCCTCCGAGCTGTCCTCCCCAGAAGCTTTCTTCTGCTGATCGAGCTTATGCTTACCACTTACGATAGACGTAGCGCCCAGTGTGGCCAAGCTTGCACTGGCAAGGCTCGCCATCACAATCAGATCGCCCGTCTTGGGCATGTTGCCGCCCGAGGACTTGGTAGTTGTAGTCGTCGTGGTCGTGGTGGTCACCGTTTTGGAGTCATTTTGCTCCTGGACCTGGTTGTCAGCACCGCTCTTACCGCTGTCCTCGCCCTGCTGCTTTCCGTCCTCGGTCTTGTCCTTGCTCTTGTCCTTCTCCTCAGGTTCAGACTTCTTACCCTCGTCCTTCTTCTGAGCGGATTTGTCGTCCTTCTCCTCCGAGCTAGAACCCTTATCGGATACGGTCTTCTCGGAAGCCTCGTCCTTGGAGTCGCCCTTTGCGGCCTCGGTCTTTTCCGTGGAAACCTGATCAGAGTTGTCCTTGTTCTGAGTCGAGCCATTATTGACGCCAGCCATCAGCGAAGAGCCCAGCGTAGAACCAAGCTGCACGGAGAAAGAGGGCTTCTTGTCCGGCGAAGCAACGGGAGCGTCCGGCGCCTTATTCGAGTCGTCCTTGGAAGCATCGGAATCAGGGGTTGCGTCAGAGCCGGAGCCGTTGTTAGAGTCGGTGTCGACGGACGAATCGCTCGAGCCGGTGGATGAGTTAGAGGTGCCAGCGTCGGTCGAACCAGAAGCGTCGCTGTCCGTATTGCCGGCAGAGCTTGAAGACGAATCGCCCGCAGCAGAGCCGTTCGAATCGGAGCCGTTCGAGGTAGAGCCGTCGTTGGTAGTGCCGCCAGCAGAGCCATTACCGTCAGCATCGGTCGAGGGCGCATCCATCCTGTCATCGTTGACATCGTCACTCGAGTCGTCATTCGAATCAGGTGTCGGCGAGGGCGCCGGCGTAGGCTCGGGCTGCACGGGCGTCGCAGCGGCCTCGTCCTCGGCGATATAAGCCAAGCAGTCCTTCAGCTCATTCTTATAACGATTCCTCCAGCCCTCATGATACTGGGGCTGACTTGAAAACTTGGTGGCGACATTGTTGACCACGCTATTGGAGAGCGCCGTCACAAACTCGCGGTCGGACATATCGTTGGAAAGATTCGCCCAGCGGAAAAAGTCCCTGCAGCCACCGGTGCCGCACATGTTGGTGATGCTCCACACCATGCCCTTAACGCAGTCGGCGCGGCCAGAAATATCAATGCCTAGGCCGCTCTTGAGCCACGCCTCGGTCACCGCATAGTACGAGTTGTACGCATAGGCATCTTGAAGTGCAGAGAACTCAACAGGATCGGTGTTGTAAGCACCCTGGAAAGCCTCCTGCGCGATACGGCCCAGCTCGGTGAGCTGGCCGTTCTCGTACATGGCATTGCTCGTGTTGGAAATCTCGCTGCCGCGATCAATCGCATCCTTGAGCATGCTGTATTTTTCGGGGTTGTAGTTGTAGGCCTGCTTCATAAACGGAATGAGCGACCAACGACGGTCGAACTGGTAATAACCCAGCGCGTTGTAGCCGTCACCATACGAAAAGCCCTGGTTATAGTTGCCATGGCTCTCATATTTGGTGAAGTACTTCATCTCGGGAGTCACGTTGACAAACGAAACGCCCTGGACCGACCTCAGCACGCCCGAGAAGGACTGCTGGGTGTAGAGACCCTTATCGATATCGGTGGCATCCGAGGCAACGCCCGGCGTGGGCTCCTCGGCAGCGGCGGGTGCCGGCGCGGAAACGGCGCCAAACGAAAGCGCCAGCGTCAGGCCCGCGACAATCGCAGAATGCTTGGGCTGCATAAGATCCTCCCTGCATTGGTGTAGTTAAAGTTCAGTTTGCAAAGATAAAAATAAGTATTGCAGCTCGCCCGTTGTTGCACAACAACCCCTCGGTAAACGGCAACAACCCTCCGCGAAATCTTAAGGAATTGCGCTCAACCTACAGCTTAATGTCAAAGTTGATCTCGGGAACGGCGGCCAGGTCGGCCAACGTCACGCCGTCGACGTACTTTTCGATCACGTCGTCCAGGCCGCGCCAGAACTTGACGGTCGAGCACAGATCACTGCGGGCGCAACTGTTGTCGATGCCGTCGCACGCCACCGGAGCCGTGCTGCCCTCAACGGCACGCAGGATGTCGCCGGCACGCACCTCGGCCGGGTCCTTGGCCATCATGTAGCCGCCGCCCTTGCCGCGCACGCTCTTAAGCAGGTCCGCCTTCATGAGCGGACGCACCAGCTGCTCCAAATACTTTTGCGAGATATGCTCGCGGTCGGCAACCTCGCGCAAGGCAATCTTGCCCTCGGCGTCGCCCAGCGCCGCGATATAGATCATCAGTCGGAGGGCATAGCGGCCCTTGGAAGAAATGAGCATACCTACCCTCCCATCGCATCTGGGACAACATAACCAGGTTTGTTTGTCCCAAATTTAAAGTAAGTGGGACAAACACAACAGGTTATTTTGTCCCAGAATTTGAAAAGTCGAGTGGATTAGTCGGGTTTTCCCTTGACTAACGCCGAACCCATAGTAACTTTATTCCGAGAAGATTCCTAGGGTTTAGTACACCTATGAGTACACCATATACAGAGAGGGACAGCATGAGCGCAAATCCGCTGCTTTCCATCGAAGGTCTGACCGCCTCCGTGGACGAGAAGACCATCCTCCACAACGTCAACCTCAACGTCGCCGCCGGCGAGACCCACGTGCTGATGGGACCCAACGGCGCCGGCAAGTCCACCCTCGGCCACCTGGTCATGGGCGACCCCGTCTACACGGTCAACGACGGCCGTATCGTCTTTGACGGCCAGGACATCACCGAGCTCACCACCGACAAGCGTTCGCGCGCCGGCCTGTTCCTGAGCTTCCAGGCCCCGGTTGAGATCCCAGGCGTGCCGCTGTCGAGCTTTTTGCGCGCCAGCATCGCCGGCCGCCCCGGCCTGGAGATGAAGGGTAAGGAGTTCCGCCGCCGCGTCAAGGAGCTCGCGGCCGAGCTCAACATGGACACCGCCTACCTCAACCGCGAGCTGGGTGTGGGCTTCTCGGGCGGCGAGAAGAAGAAGGTCGAGATGCTCCAGCTCCTGTTGCTGCAGCCCAAGCTCGCCATCCTCGACGAGACCGACTCGGGCCTGGACGTCGACGCCCTGTCCACCGTCAGCCATGGCATGGACGCCTACCGCAAGAGCTGCGACGGCTCCATGCTCATCATTACGCACAACACGCGCATCCTGGAGCACCTGGATGTCGACCGCGTCCACGTTATGGTCAAGGGCCACATCGTGCGCGAGGACGACGCCTCACTGATCCCCTGGATCGACAAGAACGGCTTTGAGACCTTCGAGCGCGAGGCCGCCGAGCAGCGCGCCCAGGCCGAGGCCGCCGCTGCCGAGCAGCAGGCGTAAAGGGGCGACGCAATGACCAAGAACCGCACCGAGGTCGCGGACATCGACCGCAGCCTCTACGACTTCACCTATGGCGAGGAGGGATTCGAGCGCCTCGACGCCGGCATCACGCCCGACATCGTGCGCGAGATTAGCGCCAAGAAGGACGAGCCGCAGTGGATGCTCGACCTGCGCCTCAAGTCCCTCGAGATCTTCAACCGCTTCCCGGATCCGACGTGGGGCCCCTCCATCGAGGGCCTGGACATGGACAACATCGTCACCTACGTCAAGCCCAACACCGACCAAAAGCACGACTGGGAGTCGGTGCCTGACGACATCAAGAACACCTTTGAGCGCTTGGGCATCCCCGACGCTGAGCGTAGCTACCTGGCGGGCGTCGGCGCGCAGTACGACTCCGAGCTGGTCTACCACAACATGCAGGACACGGCGTCCAAGATGGGCATCGTCTACTCCGGCATCGAGGAGGCCCTGCACGACCCGCAGTGGGAGCCGCTCATCCACGAGAAGTTTATGACGCTCATCCCGCCCACCGACCACAAGTTTGCGGCCCTGCACGGAGCCGTATGGTCGGGCGGCTCGTTTGTCTACGTACCCAAGGGCACCAAGTTGGACTTCCCGCTGCAGAGCTACTTCCGCCTTAACGCCAAGGGCGCCGGCCAGTTTGAGCACACGCTCATCATCGTCGAGGACGATGCCGACCTGCACTTCATTGAGGGTTGCTCCGCGCCCAAGTACAACGTGGCCAACCTCCACGCCGGCGCTGTGGAGCTCTTTGTGGGCAAGCGTGCGCACCTGCGCTACTCGACCATCGAGAACTGGTCCAAGAACATGTACAACCTCAACACCAAGCGCGCGCGTGTGGACGAGGACGGCGACATCGAGTGGATCAGCGGCTCCTTCGGCAGCCACGTGGGCTACCTCTACCCCATGAGCGTGCTCAATGGCCGCCGCGCCCGCTCGAGCTTTACCGGCATCACCTTTGCCGGCGCCGGTCAGAACCTCGACACCGGCTGCAAGGTCGTACTCAACGCGCCCGAGACCTCGGCAACCGTCGAGACCAAGGGCATCTCCAAGAGCGGCGGCATCCAGACCTTCCGCAGCTCCATCGTGGCCACGCCCAAGGCCGAGGGTTCCAAGGCAACCGTGAGCTGCCAGTCGCTGATGCTCGACGATCAGAGCCGCTCCGACACTATCCCCGCCATGGACATCCGCGCCAAGAACGTTGACATCGGCCACGAGGCAACCATCGGCCGCATCGGCGACGACAAGGTGTTCTACCTGATGAGCCGCGGTATCTCGGAGGAAGAGGCCCGCACCATGATTGTCAACGGCTTTGCCAACCCGGTCTCCAAGGAGCTGCCGCTTGAGTACGCCGTCGAGATGAACAACCTGATCAAGCTCGAGATGGAAGGAGCGATCGGATAATGAAACAGACCACGAACACCGCCACCACCATGCTTGAGCACGTAAACGCTATGCCGGCCGCCACTTGGGGCTGGCTGAAGATGAACCAGACCAAGCTCGAGCTTTCGAACGAGCTTGCCGCCGCCCCCGCCGAGGCCGTTGAGGTCGAGGGCCTGGACGAGCAGTTTGCCGGCTCGGCCGACGCCTTCGACGCCGCCATGAAAGCCATGGCCGAGCGCTTCCCCGAGCGCCGTGCCGCTGCCCCCGGTGATGCCGCCGATCGCGCCCGCATCACGCCCGAGACCGAGCTCGACGTGCCCGCCACCTCCGCCTACCAGGCCGGCGCCATCAAGCTCGAGGAGGAACTCTCCCCCGCCGAGGCATTCGAGACCGGCATGGGTGAGGCTGCCTACGCCTACCTGGCCGACCACGCCACCAAGCGCTTCGTCATCGATGTGCCCGCATACAATCACGCCACGGTTACCGTGCGCGTGAGCGGCGTCGACGCTGCCGCGACCATCGCCGCCATCGATGTCGTCGCCCGTCCGCAGGCAACGCTCGACCTGCGCATAGCCCTGGACTCCCCCGTTGCCGGCCAAGGCGTCGTGGGCTCCGCGCTACGCGTGTGCGCCCACGAGTACGCCACCGTCAACGTGACCTGCACGCAGACGCTCGACGATAGCTGGATCGCGCTCGACGACACCGGCCTGTTCCTGGACGAGGGCGCGCGCGTCAACGTGCAGCACACCGTCCTGGGTGCCGGCGCCAGCGCCACCGGCCTTGCCGGAGACCTGCTGGGCGACACCGCCAAGGTGACGATCGATACCGATTATCTGGGCGCCCGCGAGCAGGTGCGCGACTTTAACTACGAGCTGCGCCACCGCGGCCGCAAGACCGAGTGCGAGATCGACGCCAACGGTGTGCTGACTGGCACGTCCAAGAAGGTCTACCGCGGCACCATCGACCTCGTGCACGGCTGCAAGGGTGCCGTCGGCACCGAGCGCGAGACCGTACTGCTCGCCAACAAGGGCGTCGACAACAAGACTGTCCCCGTCATCCTGTGCGACGAGGACGACGTCGCCGGCAACCACGGCGCCACCATCGGCCACGTCCGCGACGAGCAGCTGTTCTACCTCGCTTGCCGCGGCCTTGACCAAAACGCCGCCGAGGACCTGTTCATCCGCGCCAAGCTGGAGGACGCCGCGCTTTCCGCCACCGATGAGCGCACCCGCGCCGCCGTCGTCCGCCTGGGCAACAACCTGATCGATAACTTTGAAGAGGAGCTCGCATGATCGATACCGAGCACGTTAAATGCGATACCTGTACTGCCCCCGAGCCCATGGAGCTCGACGCCAGCGACGAGGTCTCGCGCGGCTGGCCTACCGTCGACATCGAGACCAACCCCTACAAGGCGCAGTTCCCGCTGTTCCAGCAACACCCCGAAATCGCCTTCCTCGATAGCGCCGCCACCGCGCAGCGCCCCGCCTGCGTGCTCGACGCCGAGCGCGATTTCTACCAGCGCATGAACGCCAACCCCCTGCGCGGCCTATACTCGCTGTCCGTCGAGGCCACCGAGGCCATTGCGAAGGTGCGTCAGCAGATCGCTGACGTCATCGGCGCCCCCAATGCCAACGAGGTCGTCTTCACCCGCAACACGAGCGAGTCGCTCAACCTGGTCGCCAAGAGCTTTGCGCCCACGGTACTGGAGCCGGGCGACGAGGTCGTCATCACCATCATGGAGCACCACTCCAACCTGATTCCGTGGCAGCAGGTCTGCCGCGAGACCGGCGCCAAGCTCGTCTATCTCTACCCCGCCAAGACCGGCCAGCTCACCACCGAGGAGGTTCTTGCCAAGGTTGGTCCCAAGACCAAGATTCTGGCCGTGGGTCAGGTTTCTAACGTGCTGGGCGTCGAGAACCCGGTCAAGAACCTCGGCAAGCTCGTCCACAAGTACGGCGGCTATCTGGTCGTCGACGGCGCACAGTCGCTGCCGCACATGCCGGTCGATGTGGCCGACCTGGGAGCCGACTTCTTTGCCTTTAGCGCACACAAGGCCATGGGCCCCATGGGCATCGGCGTGCTGTGGGGCAAGATGGACCTGCTCAACGCCATGCCGCCCATGCTCACCGGCGGCGAGATGATCGATTCGGTCACCGAGCAGGACGCCGTCTGGGCGCCCGTCCCCGAGAAATTCGAAGCCGGCACGCAGGACGCCGCCGGCATCTTCGCCACGGGCGCCGCCCTTGATTACCTGGTCAACACGGTGGGTTACGAGAACATCCAGGCCCGCGAGCAGGCACTCGTCCACTATCTGATGGGCGAACTCATGCAGCTCGACTTTGTCCAGATCATCGGTTCCATCTATTGGGACAACCACCACGGCGTTGTGAGCTTTAACGTCAACGGCATCCATCCGCACGACGTCGCGAGCATCATGGACATGGACGGCGTCTGCATCCGCGCCGGCCACCACTGCGCGCAGCCGCTGCTCACCTGGCTGGGCGTCGAGAACCTCGCCTGCTGCCGCGCCAGCGTGGCCTTCTACAACGACAAGGCCGACATCGACAAGTTCATCGCCGGCCTGCATCACGTTTGGAGCACGTTCAATGGGTAATCTGTACACCTCCACCACGTTTATGGAGCACAACTCGCACCCCGACTATAAGTACGAGATGGATGCCCCCACGCACGAGCACGACGGCATCAACCCCAGCTGCGGCGACGAGCTCACCTTGCAGCTGCGCGTCGAGAACGGCGTGATCGAGGAGGCCTCCTTTACCGGCCACGGCTGCGCCATCAGTCAGGCCAGTGCCGACATCATGGCCGACCTCATCACCGGCGAGACCGTCGAGGAGGCACGTCGCCTAGCAGAGCTCTTCCTCGCCATGATCCGCGGCGAGAAGCTCTCCGAGGAGGACCTGGAAGACCTGGACGAAGCCGCCCAGCTCCAGGACATCTCGCACATGCCCGCCCGCGTCAAGTGCGCCGAGCTCGCCTGGCGCACCCTCGACGGCATGCTCGAGGGACAAGCTAACCAGTAGCGTATGCTCCGAATCCAAGGTTTTTGATTGCCGAGCCGCCCGATACGGGCGGCTCTGTTTTTCCTAATGAGCACAAACACACAAAATCAGCGCGTCCGGCGCCCCGTCTGTCATTTACCACACAGCAGACGCGAACACGGGCGTTTTCCACAGCACCAAAGGCCTGCGGCAGGGCCCCGGACCCGCCAAGCAAAACGCCAAGTCCCGTTCTGCTGAGCTCCGACTCGCTTCGCGCCTGCAGCAGAAGGGTCCCATAGGATGCGGCGTGCATTTTTGCGAGTATTCAGCACGCCAAGCTGTATGTATACGCATCGAAAGCGTTAATCAACGTCTCCAGGCGCATATATATTGTGTTTTAGAGCAAGCATCACGGTCTCAGGGATCACATACATGCGCTTCGGAGGCGCATCGGAAGGCATAGATAGCTTCGGAACCCGTATGTTGCAAGATTGCGGCAGTGCCGACAGCACCACGATGCTGAAAACTCCGTTTTTTGCACGGCGCAGACGGGGGTAGGCACGGGCAAACCCGGACTGAGCTGTTATTTTATGCAAGATGACGATTGTTCTATGCATATTAAGAAGTGCAGTTACCGTACCAAGCTTTTGAACGCTGGTTGCGGCGTATGAACGACCCCAGCTGCGGTGAACAGGCGACCTTACATCACGTTTCCGCCAGCCCGCATCGCCGTTCGCGCGCGGGCGCGCACGATACGAGAGACGGTACTTTTGCCAATCCCGGTATACCGCTCAATCTGGCGCACCGTAAAGCCGGCATTGTTCAATCCAACAATAACGGTATCGCGCTGCGCCGGCGGTGCAGTTTTAACCCCATTGAGCGGAACCCCGAGGCTCTTCGCCATCTTGTCGGCAAAGGCGTGGCGTTCCCACTCTGTCTCTTTCATATCGCACAGCGCCGGCTCGCTACCGTCGGGCGTCGAAAGCGAATAGGCAGCAAAGGCCTCGGCAGAACCAAATAGCTCAAGCACGCAAGAAGGATCGCAAAATCCCCTCGTGGCATCTGCCGCATCACTGTCGTAAGCGCGCAGATGCTCCGCAAAGCTGCTCCAGGAATAACGCTCGATTAGGCTAACGCCCACCTCCTGCGGATCAGCGTGTACAGAGCGAATAGCCTCCATCACCTGCCAATCGGTATCGAGCGAACGCCGGTCAAAACGGTTCTGGAACAGACGGCCTGTGCGCCCCATGCGCTTATTGAACCGCCGCGCGTACGTCAAAAGCAGCCGGTGCATCGCCGCGCTCATCCTGTCCTCGTAATCTGCAAGCACCAAATGCACGTGATTGCCCATAAGGCACCAGGCGATAACCGTCACACCCTCCTCGCGGCAGCACGCGCGCATCAGCTCCAAAAACTCCCACCGGTCTTCATCGCCCTCAAAGATGAGCTGCTTGCCCGTACCGCGGGCACAGACATGGTAAAAGCCGGTAACCGTTCTCCAAACGCGCTGCATGGCGCTCCCTTCGCCGGGATCTGCTTGCCATCCAATACAGCACGATTGAAGCGTGCCATCAAAACATTCACGCAAAACAATTCGCTCGCGCGGCCAAAGGCAGTAAACAGGCGGCGAACGGCACCGTTGCAACAGGTCAACCCCTGCAACGCATACAAGAGCTGCCCAAAAGCTTGCCCAAGACGGACCCCCTCTACGGAAGTTCGCGACCACAGAACATAGAGTTAAACCGTTTCAATTAAAACTTCCGGACTTCTCGCTACGAAAACTGAGCCGTTCGCCGAATATTCCGTGCATTTCGCGGTATTATAGGGGCTGCATGTCATGTCCCTTTCGAAGGGTCGCCCGGCAATCGCCAGCCACGACCCCCAGACGGGACGCCAACACGATAGAGAGGAGAGGCATGCAGTACTCACAGGAAGTGGAGAACATGTGCCCCGTTGCCAAGGGTGCATACCACGGCCCCGCACCCATCCCCGAGGAGGGCAAGTGGGTCCAGGCTAAGGAGATTTCCGACATCTCCGGTCTTACGCACGGTGTGGGTTGGTGCGCACCTCAGCAGGGCGCCTGCAAGCTCACGCTGAACGTCAAGGACGGCATCATCGAGGAGGCCCTCGTTGAGACCATCGGCTGCTCGGGCATGACCCACTCTGCCGCCATGGCTTCCGAGATCCTTCCCGGTAAGACCATCCTCGAGGCCCTCAACACCGACCTCGTCTGCGACGCCATCAACGTTGCTATGCGCGAGATCTTCCTGCAGATCGTTTACGGCCGCAGCCAGACCGCGTTCTCCGAGGGCGGCCTGCCCGTGGGCGCCTCCCTCGACGACCTCGGCAAGGGCCTTCGCTCTCAGGTCGGCACCATGTTCGGCACCAAGGCCAAGGGCGCTCGTTACCTCGAGCTCGCTCAGGGCTACGTCACCCGCATGGCTCTCAACGACAAGAACGAGATCATCGCATTCGAGTTCCTGAACCTCGGCAAGTTCACCGACGCCGTCAAGGCCGGCAAGACCCCCGAGGAGGCCATCGCTGGCGCTATGGGCCACTATGGTCAGTGGGAGAACGCTGTCAAGTACATCGACCCGCGCACCGACGAGGAGACTCACTCCGTCGCCAGCGTGTTCCCGGTTCACGAGTAGAAAGGGAGGGAAATAACTATGACTGTTACGTTCGAAGGTTACGAGCGCCGCGCTGACAAGATCAACAAGTGCCTCGCCGACAACGGCATCGCCTCCCTCGAGGAAGCTCTGCAGATCTGCACCGACAAGGGCTTCAACCCGCGTGAGATCGTCAACAACACCCAGTCCATCGCCTTCCAGAACGCCGAGTGGGCCTACACCCTCGGTTGCGCTCTCGCTGTCAAGCGTGGCGCCAAGTCCGCTTCTGAGGCTGCCGCCATCATCGGCGAGGGCATCCAGGCCTTCACCGTCCCCGGTTCCGTCGCCGAGGACCGCAAGGTCGGTCTGGGCCACGGCAACCTGGGCGCTATGCTGCTCTCCGACGACACCGAGTGCTTCGCCTTCCTGGCCGGTCACGAGTCCTTCGCTGCCGCTGAGGGTGCGATCGGCCTGGCTCTGAACGCCAACAAGGCTCGCAAGAAGCCGCTGCGCGTCATCCTCAACGGTCTGGGCAAGGACGCTGCTCAGATCATCGCCCGCATCAACGGCTTCACCTACGTGAAGACCCAGTTCGACTACTTCACGGGCGAGCTCAAGGTCGTCGAGACCATCCCCTACTCCGATGGTCCCCGCGCTGCCGTCAACTGCTACGGCGCCGACGACGTCCGCGAGGGCGTTGCCATCATGTGGCACGAGAACGTCGACATCTCGATCACCGGTAACTCCACCAACCCCACGCGCTTCCAGCACCCCGTCGCTGGCACCTACAAGAAGGAGCGCCTCGAGGCTGGCAAGAAGTACTTCTCCGTCGCTTCTGGTGGCGGCACTGGCCGTACCCTGCACCCGGACAACATGGGCGCCGGCCCTGCCTCTTACGGCATGACCGACACCATGGGCCGCATGCACTCCGACGCCCAGTTCGCCGGTTCTTCCTCCGTGCCTGCGCACGTCGACATGATGGGTCTCATCGGCATGGGCAACAACCCCATGGTCGGTGCCACCGTCGCCTGCGCTGTCGCCGTCGAGGAGGCCCTCAAGGCCTAATCGCGCCCGCGCGATGCTCATATAGTTGAGCTTTGGAGCCGCTACCCACCCGGGTAGCGGCTCTTTTTGTTTGCGCTGTCGCAGGGTAGCTAATGCCGATATATCAGTTGGGGCGAAATACAAGATGTGATGAGATGGAGCGTCAGAGCGTCCATGACGCCCACCTGCCATATTTGCCCTTTACCGATTTGCCGGGTCTTTGCGGCCCCATTGCCGATCACCCGTGCGACAATGCGCCGAACGAGAAAGGAATCCGATGGAATCGACTGATGTACTGGTAATTGGATCTGGCATTGCGGGCCTTTGTGCCGCCATCGAAGCGGCACGCACGGGTGCAACCGTCACTGTGGCAAGCGCCGGCAAGACCATGAGTGGATCGAGCTTCTTCCCGGGTACCTGGGGCCTCGGCCTCATCGGTCCCGTCGACGAAGACGACGAAAAGGACCTCATCGACACCATCCTGGCCGTCGGCGGCGGCGTTGCCGACCCCGAACTCGTCCAAACGTTCGTCCACGGCATTCCCCAAGCGATTGACTGGCTCGAGCAAGACCTGGGCGTTGAGCTCCAGCGTCCGCAAAGCGCCAAGAGTGCTCAACAAAAGCAATTTATCCCCTGCTTTGACCACAAGACACGCATGTGGCGCGGCCTCACCCGCAAGCCCCTTGAGGACGCTCTGACGACCTGGATCGAGTCGCTCGGCATTCGCCTGCTCCCCCGCCATGAGCTTATCGACCTTGTTGAGGACACGAACGGCAGAATAACCGGAACCGTACTCTACGACCTTACCGAAAATCGAATCGTGCCCTTTGCTGCCAAGGCCACGATCATCGCAGCCGGTGGCACAGGCGGCCTGTTCGAGCGCAGCCTTACGTCGGCTGATGTGCTCAGCTCCTCGCAGGCCATCGCACTGGCGCACGGCGCAACACTTACTAATATAGAGTTCATGCAGATGATGCCCGGCTTCATCGAGCCCAGGCGTAACTTGGTCTTCAATGAGAAAACCTGGCGCTACGTACATGTAGACCAGCCGGTAGATATTGCCGACGACAAGCTGGACGACCTGCTCGAGCAGCGCTCTGGATATGGTCCCTTCACGTCACGCTTGGCCTCCCGCGCTATCGATCTCGTCATCGATCAGGCAGGTGCCGAAGGCCTGGCACTCCACTACGACTTCCCCCGCGAGGATGTCCCAGAGTTTGTGCAGAACTTTGCCACCTGGCTGCAAGACGAGCACGGCATCGCCCCGACTGACGAGATGCGCGTTGCGATGTATGCCCACGCCGCTAATGGCGGCATCAAGATCGATAAGACCGCGCACACGGGCGTTGAGGGCCTCTACGCTTGCGGCGAGGCGACAGGCGGCATGCACGGCGCCGACCGCATTGGTGGCTTGTCAAGCGCCAACGGCATAGTGTTTGGGCGCATCGCGGGCGCATCGGCAGCCCAAGCAGCACAGAATACACCTGAGGAGGCCCCGAAGGCGGATATCGCCCTCCCCCAGTACGGCATTGCCACAACAGTCGCCGATCGCCTGACACGCAGCCTTAAGCACACGATGAGTACCCATTGTATGATCAACCGCACCGAAGGGGGCCTATCCAAGGCACTACACGATCTTGAGGGCTTGAAGACGGAGGCAACGACCTTGAGCACACAGAAAGCTCAGGACAGCGAAATCGCAGCCCTCGCCCGCCTGCAATCGCAGATTCAACTAGCACAGGAAATGGTCAAAGCCATGCGCAAGCGAACCGAAAGCCTCGGATCGCACTATCGAACGGACTAAACTGGACACCCATCTAAAGCAGAACACAACTAATCGATATCTATGGGCCCCGTGAGCTCGAGGTGGCACGGGGCCTATTCGTGTCCGCACGGCAGCGTATCCTAATTCTGAATACAGAGCGGGCAAAGCCCGCACAGACAATAGACCAGCGAGGAGGAGATATGGACAGTAGTGATATCGAGAAGTGGCGTGTCAAACTTGATAGCTACGCCAATGTGGAAGACGGCGTTGAGTATTGGCTCGCACGCGATTTAATGGAACCCATGGGGTACACTCGATGGGAGAACTTCGCCGAAGTTGTTAAGAGGGCAAAAGTCTCGTGCGAAACAAACAAAACTCCAGTTGATTCCCATTTTCGTGATACCACGAAAATGGTAACTGCCGGTGTCGCCGCTCGCGCGGTTAAAGACTACAAACTTACGCGCTATGCATGCTATTTAATCGCACAGAACGGAGATTCAAACAAGCCAGAGATCGCGCTCGCCCAGGCATACTTTGCCGTGCAGACGCGCCGCCAAGAGCTCATAGAGCAGCGCTTCGCAGAGATTCAGCGCTTGCAGGCGCGCCACTCGCTATCCGATTCAGAGAAACAGCTTCGGGTATTGCGTTCAAACGCGGCGTGGACTCCAAAGGATTCGCGATCATCAAGTCAAAGGGCGATGAGGCGTTATTCGGCGGCAGAAGCACGGCGGAAATGAAGCAGCAGCTCGGCGTACCCAAGAGCGCGGCATTGGCGGACAGGTTAGCCGATGTCCTCATCAAAGCAAAGGACCTTACGAACTCGATGACGGCCTTCAACGCCGAGGAACACGACCTGTACGGCCTGGACCAGATCAAGCAAGAGCACGTCGAGAACAACACAAGCGTGCGTGGCAGCCTCATCGACCGCGGAATTGTCCCCGAGAACCTACCGCCTGCCGAGGATACAAAAAAGCTCGAGCGTCGCGTGAAGGCAGACGAGAAGAAACTCAAGGAGGGTACTGACGGTTTTACCGATCCCCAGGGTAAGCTCGATCTGTGAAAGCGGCTGTGCCCTTTCGGGTTCGACCCCATGTGAGGTCAACAAAAAAGCGACCAGCCTAAGCCAGTCGCTTTAACATGCTTTGGGTGGGCCGTCAGGGGGTCAGCCTGCTGCGCAGGCGGTCGCTGCGGCGCTTCGCGCCTTGCGCGCTTCGCTGGCAAATGCTTACGCATTTCCTCAGCTCCGCGCCCCGACGGGTTCGACCCCATGCGAGGTTAACAAAAAAGACGGTCAACTTTTGCTGACCGTCTTAACATGCTTTGGTGGGCCGTCAGGGGGTCGAACCCTGGACCTTGGGATTAAGAGTCCCCTGCTCTACCAACTGAGCTAACGACCCAAAGCTAAAGTCCGTTGTGGCGGACTTTAGAGGAGATATCGTGTGGTGGGCCGTCAGGGGTTCGAACCCTGGACCTTGGGATTAAGAGTCCCCTGCTCTACCAACTGAGCTAACGACCCGATATCAACACGAAGCAAGAACTGGGGTGGGTAAAGGGACTCGAACCCTCGACCTACGGGACCACAACCCGTCGCTCTAGCCAACTGAGCTACACCCACCGTGTCCTGTGCGCTTCGCGCTCGACTATTATTGCAAGGAACGCTACGCGATGCAAGCCCCAATTTTCAAGAATTTTGAAAAGAGTTTTTCGAGACCATTTCGAGCAAATCCCACCGGTTTCATAGGAGTAAACTTGCCCCACTGTAAATCCTCGAAAGGACCGGCATGAAAGAACTCTCCAACCGTACGGCAACGTTTACCGATTCGGTCATCCGCCGCATGACACGCATCTCCAATATGTACGGCGCTGTCAATCTCTCGCAGGGCTTCCCCGACTTCGATCCCCCGGCGCAGCTGCTCAACAGCCTCAGCGCCATCGCCAGCGACCCCAAGCCGCTCTATCACCAGTACTCCATCACCTGGGGCTCCCAGGCCATGCGCGAGGCGCTCGCCGCCAAACAGGAGCACTTTATGGGCATGCCGGTGAACCCCAACGAGAATATCGTAGTCACCTGCGGCTCCACCGAGGCCATGATGGCCGCCATGATGACGGTCACGAACCCCGGCGACAAGGTCGTCATCTTCTCGCCGTTCTACGAGAACTACGGCGCCGACACGATCCTTTCGGGTGCCGAGCCCATCTACGTGCCGCTCAACCCGCCCACATTCGACTTTGACCGTGAGGTGCTCGAGGCGGCCTTCCGCGACAACGACCCCAAGGCCATCGTCCTGTGCAACCCTTCCAACCCTTGCGGCAAGGTCTTTACGCGCGAGGAGCTCACCTTCATCGCCGACCTCTGCAAAAAGTACGACGCCTACTGCATTACCGACGAGGTATACGAGCACATCGTCTACGCGCCCCACGAGCACGTCTATATGGCCACGCTGCCCGGCATGTTCGAGCGAACCATCAGCTGCAGCTCGCTGTCCAAGACGTACTCCATCACCGGCTGGCGCCTGGGCTACACCATCGCCCCTGCCGAGATCACCGAGCGTATCAAGAAGGTCCACGACTTTCTCACCGTGGGTGCCGCCGCTCCCCTGCAGGAAGCCGTTGTCACCGCCCTCAACTTCGACGACAGCTATTACGATGAGGTCCTCGACCTCTACACCGCCAAACGCGACCTGTTCTGCCAGGGGCTCGATAGCATCGGTCTTGAGCATAACGTGCCGCAGGGCGCCTACTACGTCATGATGGACATCTCTGAGTTTGGCTATGACAGCGACCTCGAATTCTGCGAGGACCTCGCATCCAAGGTGGGCGTGGGCGCCGTGCCCGGCTCGAGCTTCTTCCGCGAGCCCGTCAACCATCTGATTCGTTTCCAATTTGCCAAGCGGGACGAGACGCTTAACGCGGCACTGGAGAACCTCAAGTCGCTACGTGATAAAATCAAGCCGCGCGGGTAAGGACGGCCCGGCAACTAAAGCAACCAAAGAAGCCCCGCACCGCCCGCCACGTTGCGAGGCTTCTTTTTATAGCGCTTTCTTAAATGGTTTAGAGCCCTATACTTTAGTCACGGAGCAACTCGTCCCAGAGAGGAATACTATGGCAGAACAGCAGCTTATCGGAGCGCTCGAGGCCGGCGGCACCAAGATGGTCTGCGCCACGGGCTATGCAGACGGTACGGTCCTGGAGCGTGAGCAGATCGCGACCACGACCCCGCAGGAGACCGTTGAGGCCGTCAATGCATGGTTTGCCGACAAGGGCATCGCCGCACTGGGCATCGGCGCCTTTGGCCCCACCGCAGTCAACCCCGCTTCGCCCCAATACGGCAAGATCCTGGAGACGCCCAAAACGGCATGGCGCTACTTCGACCTGCTGGGCACTATCCAAAACGAGCTCAATATCCCCTGCGGCTACGACACCGACGCCAACGTCGCCTGCCTGGGCGAGGTCACCTTTGGTTGCGCCCAGGGCCTCACGGACGTGGTCTACCTGACCATCGGTACCGGCGTGGGCGCCGGCGTGCTCTCGGGCGGTAAGCTCGTGCACGGCATGATGCACCCCGAGGCCGGCCACATCCTGGTCACGCGCGACCCGCGCGACACCATCGGCGAGCATAGCGCCTGCCCCTTCCACGACAACTGCCTAGAGGGCCTCATCGCCGGTCCCGGCGTTAAAAAGCGCTGGGATGGCAAGAGCGCCGGAGACATGGCCGATGACCCGGAGGCCATGGACCTGCTCGCCGGCTATCTGGCTCAAGCACTCATGACCTACACGCTGTGCTACGCGCCGCAAAAGATCATCATCGGCGGCGGCGTGGCCGACCACACCCCCATCGTGCCGCTCGCACGCAAAAAGTGCGCCGAGATGCTCAACGGCTATATCGTCACGCCCGAGGTCAACGACATCGATAACTACATCGTCAACAACAGCCTCGAGGGCAAGCAGGGCATCATGGGTTGCCTGGCCCTGGGCGCACAGGCGCTTCAGTAGCAGACGCACCCACAGGGCGTGGCGCGCCCGGCAAATCCGACCTACAGAACGACGCCACCACACCTCATATAAGCCCTCAAATAAAAAAGGCCGCCTAGGACCAAACAATACGTCCTAGGCGGCCTTTTTGGCGCACATCAGCGACCGTAAGATATATCGGAGCACAACGCCCGTTGCCGCTCCACAGCAGTCGATCATCACGTCGGTGATCATGCCGGCGCGTCCCGGCACAAAGAGCTGAATCGTCTCGTCGATCGAAGGAATCAGCAGCAGGAACACCGCCGTGGGCAGCAGCACGTCAAAGGTGCGCCGGCCCTCAAAATCAAAGGCGTGCGTTGCCAGGATGCCGAGCACCATATACTCGGTAAAATGCGCGCACTTGCGAACAACAAAGTTGGTCACCCATTCATATGGAAGTCCCACGCCGTGCAGGAAACTGCGGATAGCTTCCATGACCGTTAGGCTCAGCGAGCCCGACCCCGAGCCGGGAACCAGCGAATTGACCCAGATCAAGAGCGCCATCAGGCAGGTTACAACCGCCCATTTTCGATTGATCTTAACCATGCAGAAGTTATGCCTCCGCGCGGAGCGGCGCGAAGCTGGCGGTACCGCCCTCGATAACGCTCAGATAGGCACGGCCCGTACGCTTGGCGGTTGAGGACTGCAGGCGCTCGATCTCTTCCTCGAGGATCTGATTGACGCGCTCGTGACGACGGTTTTCCATAATGCCGGCGGCAATAGCCTCGGCCCGCTCGATGCTCTCGCGCGAGATACGGGCAGTATCCTCGGGGAACACAGCACTGTGACGGCCGACATAGGCGGGAGCAGCAGGCTGAGGGGCAGCGACGGGAGCGGGGGCTGCAACAGGAGCAGGCTCGTCAATCTCATCCAGAATCGCGGTGGCGGCGGCCCACATGCCCTCGTGGCCCGAGTAATCAGCCATGGGGACATCAACCTCGAGCGAGGCATCTGGAAGGTCGCCGGTGTCGATGCGATCTTGGGCATCAATCGATGCGGTGATGGCTGCAGGCTCATCGAGGTCATCGAGATCGATGTCCGCGGCACCGGAGATGATAGGCATGCTGGCGAGGTTTGCATTGTACGGCGCAGCCTCAGCCGCCTGCTGCTGGGCAGGAGCGCCCCACAACGAGCTTTCGGCGGCACGGCGGTCGGCAACGGCCTCCTCGTCCGCAGTCATGGCTTCATCAACGTACGAATTGTCGGCAGAAGCGTTCGCGTCCGCCGAGGTAGCGTTGTAGGCGTTATTGGCTGACGCGTTGGCAACGAGTGCCACGAAAGCCGCCGTGCTGCCCGCAGGGGCGGCCTGGGAGCCCGACACGGCACGCGCCGCGGCGGCGATGTCGTCGCGATTGAAGGAGCCGGTCTGCCCGCCATTGGTGAGCTCGTCGATGGCGACTTGATAGACGTCGCGCGAGCGCGCAGGGTCGCAGCTCACCGGCGAATCGTCGTCGAGCATACTGTCGATCATGGACCAAGCCTCGGCCTCGTCCATGGCATCTGCGGCTCGAGCGATGGTAGGGACACCATCATCGGCATGACGGCGCTGGAACGCACCAGTTAGGCCGGAAAGGAATGCCGAGGTAGACTGCTCCGCCTGAGCCTGAGAAGCAGAAGCCGCAGCGTAAGGAGTCGCATCCTGCTGCTGAGCTGGAATCGAGGCGGACTTGAACTCGCTTTGATGCTGATTGAGATTGGCGGCACCGCCCATGGCATCAGGCTGGAACAGACGCTCTTCACGCTGCGCACGGTACTCGGAGATACCCAGCGAGGCGGCATAGATACCCACGCCCGCCACCGCGCCCACGGCGAAGGGAACCGCACCCGCCACGACCGTCTCGTTCACCGACGAAAACGGCAGCGTCGCGGCATACATAACCACGGGAGCGGCAAGGCCGATCCCGCACGAAAGTCCGGCAAGGACTGCTCGTTGTGTTGCATCAGAAGAAGCCATGAGCTCTCCCCATCTTCAAGCACCCAAATCGCATCATTCAGTTGGCTGCGCGAGAGAAGATGAAGCGGGGCTATGCCCCAAAGCAACGGTATATGGTTCGTTTCATCTGCGTTTTCCGTCGCGAAGCTTAAAAGCTATTATGCGAAACCGCCCTGTCGATTGCAAGCGACGATGTCGGATTGAAACGGGAAACCTGCTGCTTGCCAGTCTTATGGTCAAAAATAAGTGCGAAGCGGCGATATAGAAAAGGGCCGAGGCTCAAAGCCCCGACCCTTTATCGCATTGATGATTAACGCTGCGTGTGGATGACAACCTAGAACGTCTGCTCGTAGTCGCTGTGCTTTTTGGCCGAACGCACCAGGAACTCCTGGTTGGTGTTGGTGCCCTTAAGACCCTTGATAAACGATGCGGCCGCGCGCTCGGTGTTGTTCATGCCGGCAAGAATGCGACGTAGACCAAAGACAAACGGACGCATCTGCTCGTCGACCAACAGGTCCTCGTTACGCGTACCGGAGGCAACGGGGTCGATAGCCGGGAAGATGCGGCGATCGGCCAGGTCGCGGTCGAGCTTAAGCTCCATGTTACCGGTGCCCTTGAACTCCTCAAAGATGACTTCGTCCATCTTGGAACCGGTGTCGATGAGGGCAGAGGCCAGGATGGTGAGCGAGCCACCGTTCTCGATATTACGGGCTGCGCCCAGGAAGCGCTTGGGCGGGTACAGGGCCGCCGAATCGACGCCGCCCGAAAGGATGCGGCCCGAGGCGGGCGCCGCCAAGTTGTAGGCGCGGGCAAGACGCGTGATGGAGTCGAGCACCACCACAACATCGCCGCCCAGCTCCACGATGCGCTTGGCGCGCTCGATGACGAGCTCTGCCACGCGAGTGTGGTTGTCGGCGGGCATATCGAAGGTCGACGCCACAACCTCGCCCTTGATGGAACGCTGCATATCGGTGACCTCTTCGGGACGCTCGTCGACGAGCAGGCAGATGAGGTGCACCTCGGGGTTGTTAATCGAGATAGACTGGCAGATCTTCTTGAGGATTGTGGTCTTGCCGGCCTTGGGCGGGGACACGATCAGGCCACGCTGACCCTTGCCGATCGGCGACACGATGTCGATGGCGCGACCGGTAATGGAGTCCTTGCCGTGCTCCATGCGCAGCGGCTCGTTGGGATAGACCGGGGTGAGGTCACCAAACTTGGGGCGGTTGCGAATCTGCTCGGGGTCTAGACCGTTGACGGTCGTGATTTTGGCGAGGCCGGCGCGCTTGTCGCCGCCGCGCGAAGGACGAAGCGAGCCCTCGATGACGTCGCCCGTGCGCAGACGCGCGGAGCGGATGAGGTAGGCGGGGACGAAGGCGTCGTCGTTGGACTTCATGTAACCGTGGGCATGGATGATACCGGAGCTGTCCGGACGAATCTGCAGGATGCCCTTGATGTCGCGGAAGCCCTCGGCCTTCGCGGCGGTGACGTAGATCTCCTCGACGAGCTCGGCTTTCTTCTTGCCGGTCGTCTCGATCTCGAACTCCTTGGCCTTCTCGCGCAGTTCGGCGACCTTCATGGCAGCGAGCTCCTCACGCGAAAGCGTGGGCTCGGTGGGGGCGGCGTTGCGCTCCTTGTTGCGCTGTTTGCGATCGCGCTGGCGGTTGCGACGGTCGTTGTTGCGCTCGTCCTTGCGCTCATTGCGCTCGTCGTTGCGCTTGTGCTGGCGACGGTTGGGGCGAGCACCGTCTTCGGCCTCGGCGGGCGCGGCGCCATCAGTTGCGGCGGCGTCGGCATTGGCCGAAGCGGCGCCATTGGCCTCGACGCCGGAATCGACCTGTGCTTCGACATCAGCCTGCTGCTCGGACGCCTTGGCCTTAGCGGACTTCTTACGACCGCGCTTGGGCTTCTCGGACGCAGACTGTTCGACGTCTTGGGGCTCGGCGGCATCAGTCGATGCATCGGCGGTCGTCTCGGCCGAATCCTCGGACGCGCCCTTCTTGGCAGCCTTGGCCTTGGACGTGCGCTTAGCAGCAGTACGATGGCTGCGACCAGGGCGGACGTCGGCGGGCTCGACATCGGCGGGAGCGGTCTCGGAAGTCGTAGCATCCTGGACGGGTGCATCGGCAGCGGTTGCAGACTCGGCGGTCGCCGCAGCATCCCGAGCGGCTGCAGCTGCGGCTGCGGCCTTCTCTGCCTCGACGAAGGCCTTGGGCTTGCGACCACGACGGTGCGGGCGCAAAGCCGGATCGACAACGGGAACTTCGCTGGCCTCGACAGGCGCAGCGGGCTCAACAGGCGATGTGCCCTCCCCTGCCGCGGAACGGACCGAAGCCTCAGTGAGCTCGGGGGTTACCTGATCGGCAACCTGCTCGGCCTTAGCAGCCGTGCGACGGCGTGTGCGTGGTACCGGCTTCTCGGTCGGCTGGTCGGCGACAGGGGTCTCGGTAGCGGCAGGCGTCTCGGACACAGACGGAGCTGCAAGCTCGGTCAGAGCCGCGGCCTCGCGCTCGGCAGCACGACGGCGGGCGCGCACCACCTGAGCCTCGCTAATCTGCGCCAACGCACGTGCCTGCGCGACCTCATCGGAAATCGGCGCCGAGGAGTCAGCTGCAACGGTGCGCTTGGCGCGCGTCGTGCGCGTGGTACGGCGCTTGGGCTTGGTGACCTCCTCGCCGTCAGTGGCAGGCTTGACCGTGCGGCGCGTACGCTTGGGCTTTGCCGGAGCAGCCTCCTCACCAGTTGCAGGCACGGCCTTCTCAGCCGCTGAAGGCGTAGGCGTCGAAGCAGCCTTAGGCGTCTCAGGAGCCGAGGCTTGCGCGGGCGCCGCGACCTGGTCCGACGCAACCGGTGCAGCGGGAGCGGCTTGCGTCGTCGTTATTTCGTTTTCTTGCTGTTGATCAGACACAGTGTTTGCTCAACTTTCTTTTCAAGCCCTGTGATCACATGCTCCCTGCATAAACCTTCAGGGCGGCTAAACAGTCTAGCTCCGTCAAATACCGACGGACATCATTGATCTGTATCGAGATATTTGCGTCATATACGCAGCGTTAGTGTAACACAACCGCCGCCACCTGCAACTTAGTCATTGGGAACGCTCTTAAACACCCAGTCATCAGGGACACTCCTCCTCAAAAGCGCCTGAAATGTCGCGTCAGAGGAGTGAAGCCGTGGCATCCGGAATGGCCGAGCCACAAATCGCGCCCATCTACTACGTTTACCCCCGGGCCCCTGACCATACCCTTGTTTTTTCAAAAACAACGAGTCTGCTACCTGCGATTTTAATATCGTACTTTTCGGCATGGTTCGGGATATGCGTCCAAACGTAGGAGATGAGCCCAATTCGTGGCGGACGGTATCCCGCCACCCCTCCACGAGACAAAAATGATCCGTTTTCCCCGTCCCCAAGGGACAATTTTCAAAACTATGCCGGATTACGGGGCCTGAATGATGCAAGCCAACCATACCTGCATTTTCAAGAAACAATAAACCGTCTACCTGCGGTTTTATTTTCACTGCTGTCGCTATGGTCGCCAGGCAGCGATTCAGCCCCGTAAAGCGGTGCAGTTGCTTTTTTGTAGCATTTTCCAACACGCCCAAAAGCCCCGCCAAACGAAAAAAGCCCGACCTCCGCATGGAGATCGGGCTTATAGGGCTCAGCAAGGCCGAACCTACACGGTCAAATGACCCGCAGATTACATCTGCTCGGGCGCGGAAACGCCAACGAGGGTGAGCACCAGAGCGAGCGTCACGCGGACGGCGTCGCAAGCAGCCAGACGGGCGCGCGAAAGCTCGGGATCGACGGGACGGCCCTCGCTCGGCAGAACCTGGCAGGCAGCGTAGAAGCTGTGGAAGTCGCCGGCGAGTTCCTCAGCAAAGTGCGTCAGACGGAACGGGGCGCGGTCGCGAGCGCAGCTGGCGATGAGGTCGGTGAGCTCGTTGAGCTTGCGCGAAAGGGCGAGCTCGGTCGGGTCGGTCAGCAGCGAGTAATCGACGTTCTCACCGATGGCCTTGGCGGCGACGGCCTTCATGCCCATCTCGTCAGCCTGCTCGGGCGTAACGTCAGCGGCACGGCGCAGGATGGAGCACACGCGGGCGTGAGCGTACTGCACGTAGTACACCGGGTTGGAGTTGTCGCGCTTCTTAACGGCCTCAATATCGAAGTCGACCATCTGGTTAGAGCTCTTGGAGATGAGCGTGTAGCGAGCGGCATCGGAGCCGACCTCGTCGACGAGCTCCTGCAGGGTCACCATGGTGCCCTTACGCTTGGACATACGGACGGGCTTGCCGTTGCGCAGCAGGTTGACGAGCTGGCCCAGCAGAACCTCAAACTTGCCGGGGTAACCCAGAGCGTCGCAGACGCAGCGGACGCGGTCGATATAGCCATGGTGGTCGGCGCCCCAGATGTCGATGACGTGGTCGACGCGCTGGAACTTATCCCAGTGATAGGCAACGTCGGAGGCGAAGTAGGTGTACTCGCCATCGGACTTGATCAGAACGCGGTCCTTGTCATCGCCCAGGTCGGTGGAACGGAACCACAGGGCGCCGTCCTTGGTGTAGAGGTAGCCCATCTTGTCGAGCTTCTCAAAAGCGCGGTCGACGGCGGAGGTGCCGGCGGTCTCGCCCTCGGTGTCCTTCACATACAGCGAGCGCTCGGAGAACCAACGATCGAAGTCGCAGTTAACGGCGTGGCAAAGGTCGCGCATGTTGTCGACCATCTTTACGTAGCCGCGCTCGCGGAAGCTCTCCATGCGTTCCTGCGGATCGGCGTTGACCCACTTATCGCCGTCGGTGCGCCAGAACTCGGCGGCCTCGTCGATAATGTAGTCGCCGCCATAGGAGTCCTTGCCCAGAGTCTCGGCAAAGTTATCCTGGTACGGATGGGTCTCGGGGTGCTCGTCGTTCTCGTCGGCAACAAAGGCGTCGCGGTCGGCGATCAGCAGCTTGTGAGCCTCGTCGATATCCACGCCCTGCTTGGCGATGATGTCGGCAAGCTGCATATAGCGCGTGCTGATGGAGTTGCCGAAGGTGTTCATCTGAGAGCCGTGGTCGTTGATGTAGAACTCACGCTGGATGTCGTAACCGGCGTGGTCCATCACACGGCAGAGCGAGTCGCCCAGCGCGGCCCAGCGGCCGTGGCCGATGTGCATGGGGCCGACGGGGTTGGCGGAAACGAACTCGACCTGGGTCTTCAGGCCACCACCGACGTTGGACTTAGCGAAGTCCATGCCCTTCTCGCGAGCCTCGCCAAAGATGGCATTCTTGACGGCGACGGAGAGGTAGAAGTTGATAAAGCCGGGGCCTGCAATCTCGACCTTCTCGATCGCGGGGTCCTCGGGCATATGGGCAACGATGGCCTCGGCGATCTTGCGCGGGGCGCAGTGGGCCAGCTTGGCGGACTTCAGGGCCATGGTAGAGGTCCACTCGCCATGAGAAGTGTCAGCCGGTCGCTCGATAGCGCAATCGTCAAGTTCAAATGCGGAAAGGTCGCCGGCCTCCTGGGCCGCAGCAAGCGCAGCGCGTACCAGCTCTTCAATCTTCTCGGGCATAGATCCTCCTTGTGTTAAAGCCCCCGAGCTCTTGGTCACTCGTAGGGCAAAAGCCAGAGTTTGTAGCACTCTATCACAAGCGACGGGCACTGTCGCAGGGTAAAGCCAATCGATATTGCATATGCACAAAAATGACTACAGCTTGTATGGAGTCACTCAAAGATGCCGGTCTGCCTGCAGATTATGCAGGCGTTGAAAATGCATAAAGGTGTGAATGAGCTGCGTCTGTTATCGAATACTCTTACCTATCAGAGTTGTGTGCTTTTCCTGCATAAAGTAAGGGTTTGCGCACGTCAGCGTGTTATTCTAGACATACGTAAATTCGTATAAGTTGGAGGTAGCATGTTCTCAATCGGTCAACACGTCATTCATCCGGGTCAGGGAGTCTGCACCGTCGTCGGTTTTAGGGACGACACACCGCAGCCCATGCTGTTGCTCGAGACCAAGCAGGGACATGCACAGACGATTCTCATGTACCCCGTGGCGCAGGCCGACCGTTTGCACGCCGCCATCTCGCAGCAAGATGCCGAGCACCTGCTGAGCCACTATGACGAGCTGGAGTGCGACACTTTTACCGAGCGCAACAGCTCACTTGAGGAGACGCACTTTAAGCAGCAGCTCAAGCTGGGCGCGCCCGAGACGGTCCGCGTGGCAAAGACCATGATGCACCGCATTCGCCAGGCCGAGGAAGCTGATAAAAAGCCCAGCTCCTACTACATGCGCGTACTCAAGGAGGCCAAGCGCCGCTCCATCGAGGAGTTCGCCGTGGCCTTGGGCGTCACCGAGGAGGCCGCCGAAGCCCGCCTAGCCCAAGCCGCCCTCAACTAACCCATCCGCGCCAAAACCACCGCAAAGGGGACAGACACCTTTGTGGTGGTTTTCTTGTTCTAGTAGTATTCATTCTTATCGATACCCACGAGCACAAGGAGTCTCCTATGGCAGAGCCGCTTACCGCCGGAATCACCCGCGACCGCGCGTTCGAACTGCTCAATGAGCACAACAAGGACCCGTTCCATATCACCCATGGCGAGACGGTCGAGGGCACTATGCGCTACTTTGCGCGCGAGTTCGACCCCGAGAACGAGGAGTTTTGGGGCATCGTCGGTCTGCTGCACGACCTGGATTGGGAGGAGCATGAGGACGACCCCATGAACCACACCATCTATGCTGCCGAGATTCTTGAGGGCGAAGGTGCGTCTCCCGAGCTCATTCGCGCCATCCAGACGCACACGTCGGACTTCAACACCTCGCTGCCCAAACCCGAGCTGCAGATGGAAAAGATCCTGTTTGCCTGCGATGAGCTCACCGGCCTGATCGGCGCCGCCGTCATCATGCGCCCGAGCAAGAGCGTTATGGACTTTACGACCAAGTCGCTCAAGAAGAAGTTCAAGGACAAGCGCTTTGCCGCCGGCTGCTCGCGCGACGTGATTTCGCAGGGCGCCGAGATGTTGGGCTGGGAGCTCCCCGAGCTCTTTGACCGCACCATCGCGGCCATGCAGTCCTTCGCCCCCGACCGCGATACTTTCCAGGCCTAACCACCCACGCCACCTAAAACCACCACAAAGGGGACAGGCACCTTTGTGGTGGTTTTCGTTTACGAGGGGTTTAGGGGCGGACCTGGCCGGTGCCGCGGAGCTTGTATTTGTAGGTGGAGAGGGCCTCGGCGGCAAAGGGGCCGCGGGCATGGAGCTTTTGGGTCGAGATGCCGATCTCGGCGCCCAGGCCAAACTCGCCGCCGTCGGTAAAGCGCGTGCTGGCGTTGGCATATACGGCCGAGGCATCGACCGCATCCAGGAAGCGCTCGCAAGCATCCGTGTCCTCGGCAACGATGGCCTCGGAGTGCATCGTGCCGTAGCGGTTGATGTGTGCGATGGCCTCGTCCTCGTTTGCCACGACCTTCACGCTCATCTCGAGCGCCAGGTACTCGCGACCCCAGTCCTCCTCAGTCGCGGCGACGTAGTCATCGCCCTCTACAAAGCCGGCGTCGGCGCACGCGGCGCACGTGACCTCGTCGCCGTGAATGAGCACACCGTGGTCGTGCAGCACGGCAACGACCGCGGGCAAAAACGCATCGGCCACAGCACGGTCGACCAGCAGCGACTCGGCGGCATTGCACACGCCTACGCGCTGGGTTTTGGCATTAACGATAATGTTGAGCGCCTTATCAAAGTCGGCGGATTCATGCACGTAGATGTGGCAGTTGCCCGTGCCCGTCTCGATCACCGGCACAAGCGACTCGCGCACGCAGCGCTGGATCAGGCCTGCACCGCCGCGCGGAATGAGTACGTCGACAATACCGCGGAGCTTCATGAGCTCGCCAGTGGCCTCGCGGTCGGTGGACTCGATCATCGACACGGCCTCGCGCGGGAAGCCCTTGGCCTCGAGCGCATCGGCCAGCAGCTCGGCGATCATGGCACACGAGTGATAGGCCAGCGAGCCGCCGCGCAGAATGCAGGCGTTGCCGGTGCGGATGCAGATGCCCGCGGCGTCGGCCGTCACGTTGGGGCGCGCCTCGTAGACCATGGCGACCAGGCCCAACGGCACACTCACGCGGGTCAGGTCCACGCCGCTTGCAAGCACGCGGTGGTCGAGCACGCGGCCCACGGGGTCGGGCAGCTCGGCGAGCTTTTCCAGGCCGGCGGCCATGCCCTCGACGCGCTCGGACGTCAGCAGCAGACGATCGAGCAGTCCGGCCGAGGTACCCGCATCGCGCGCGGCGGACATATCGAGCTCGTTGGCGGCGACGATGGAGTCGACACCGTTGCGCAGTGCTGCGGCCATGGCGCGCACGGCCTCCTGGCGCTGTTCATCGCTCGCCGTGGCAAGCGAGGCCGACGCTGCCTTGGCGGCAACGGCAAGATCGTGGACATACGTGGCTATATCGACCGACATGGGCGGCCCTTTCTCCTAGAAGTTTGCAACCATGGTAGCCGATTTGCACATGGCCTCGCCCGCGGCGGTAGAATTGGTCAACCCGAAACACCGCAACGAACGGAAGACTCACATGGCCCTCATCACTTCGTACCACGTCCCCGGCCTTTACGTCGAGGACCACAGCATCGACGTCCCCCTTGACTGGCGCGGCCTGGAGCCGATGCTCCTGGCCGTCGGCAGCACCATGCGCCGCGGCGCTATGCCGGCACCAATCGCCGGCGCGCCCGAGAGCATCAAGCTCTTCTACCGCGTGGCTTGCGCGCCTGACCGCATCAACGACGATCTGCCGCTGCTCCTGTTTTTGCAGGGCGGCCCCGGCGGCGAGAGCCCGCGTCCGCTGTCGCCCACAAGCGACGGCTGGATCGAGGAGGCCGTCAAGCACTTCCGCGTGGTCCTTCCCGACCAGCGCGGCACCGGACGCAGTAGCTGCGTGGACGGACGCACGATCAAGGCACAGGGTGATCGCGCAACGGCCGCCGGTGCCGACACAGCACGCTCGCAGGCGGATTTCCTCAAGCGCCATCTTGCCAGCTCCATCGTGCGCGATTTTGAGTACCTGCGCCTAGTGGGCTTTGGCGGCAAGCCGTGGGTCACGCTCGGCCAGAGCTACGGCGGTTTTTTGACGCTGAGCTACCTGTCGCTCTTCCCCGAGGGCGTGGCGGCGAGCTTCACCTGCGGCGGAATCCCCCACGTGCCGGCGAGCGCAAGCGAGGTCTACGCGCACACCTTCCCGCGCATGGCCGCCAAGACGCAGCAGTATTATGACCGCTACCCCGCTGACGTCGAGCGCGTGGCCGCCCTGGCCGATGCGCTCGAGGCTCAGAAGCACGTGCTGCCCGACGGCTCGCCGATGACGGTCGAGCGCCTACAGCTCATGGGCAGCGACTTTGGCATGAAGCCGAGCTTTGAGCGCATGCATTGGATTATCGATCACGCTTTTGTTGACGGCGACGGCACGCTGACCTGCGGCGCCTCGGTATCTGACAGCTTTTTGATGCGCGCCTTCGAGCGCACCAACACGCGTACAAACCCGCTGTACTGGACACTGCAGGAGTTCATCTACGCCGACGGCGACACCATGCCCATTCGCTGGGCCGCGGCAGAGGAGAAGGCCCATCGCGCCGAGTTCGACACGCTCGCGCGCCCGCTCATGTTTACCGGCGAGGCCATGTTCCCGTGGATGTTTGAGCAGATGCCCGAGCTCAAGCCCTTCAAGCCCGCCATGGACCTGCTGATGGAAGACACCAGCTGGGACAAGATTTACGACCCGCAGCGCCTGGCCTGCAACGAGGTGCCGCTCCAGGCCGCGGTGTACTTCGATGACATGTACGTGGACTCGGGCATGCAGCTCGACACGCTCGACCGCGTGGGCAACTCGCACGCCTGGGTGACCAACGAGTTCGAGCACGACGGCCTGCACGGCAGCGTGGTATTCAAGCACCTCTTCGACGAGGCCCTCAACCGCGGAGACCTACGCCAGATCTTCTAGCAAAGGAGTGTCCCCACCTGCCGGCACAAAGGGAACGTCCCCAGGTGCCGGCACGAGAAAGACAGCGCTGCGGGAAACGATCCGCAGCGCTGTCTTTCTTTATGCAAATACGATCAAGTTATCCCTGTGTATCGCCGGCTTCTCGGCCAGGTCTGCCAGCAGGCGGTTGCTGGCGATCTGGTCCTGGCGGCGTCCGGCGGCGAGCTCCAACACATCCGAATCGGCCTCGGCGATACCGCGGGCGACAACCATGCCGCTCGGGTCGCACACGTCGAGCACATCGCCCTCGACAAACTGACCATCGACCTCGCGAATACCCACCGCAAGCAGGGAAGAACCACGGCTGATCAGCGCCTTCGCAGCACCATCATCGACCGTCACCGAGCCATGCGCCTTGTCGCCCAGTGCGATCCACAGCTTGCGGGGTGCGATGTCCAGACGCTCCGCCGGCGGATCGAACAGCGTGCCCACGCTCTCGCCGCGGGCGAGGCGCACGAGCGCATCGGGCTCCTCGCCCGAGCAAATCACGCTCTGAATGCCCGCCGTCATCAGAATGCGGCTCGCGCGGATCTTGGTAATCATGCCGCCCGTGCCCACCGATGTGGAAGAATCACCCGCCGAGGCGATAATCTTGGCATCGATCTTATGCACGACCGGGACGAACTCGGCCGTGGGGTCCTCATGCGGATTGGCAGTATAGAGACCATCGATGTCCGAGAGCGTCACGCACAGATCGGCAGAAACCAGGCAGCTCACAAGCGCCGCCAGTGTGTCGTTGTCGCCAAACTTGATCTCGTCGACGGTGACGGTATCGTTCTCGTTGACGACCGGCACCACGCCCAGCTCCACGAGGCGCAGCAGGGCGTCGCGCGCGTGCAGGTAAGACGTGCGGCGGGCCGTATCGTGGCGCGTGAGCAGCACGAGCGAGGTGAGCAGGTCGCGCGCATGGAACTCCTCGTCGTAGGCCGACGAGATGATGCACTGACCAGCCGAGGCGCAAGCCTGCAGGCTCGGCAGGTCGCCGACCGGCTTGCGGTCGAAGCCCAGCACGGGATAGCCGCAGGCGATAGCGCCCGAGCTCACCACGACTAGACGCCAGCCGAGCTTGCGCAGGGCTGCGGCCTGATCGGCAAGCCCGCCGATAAAGGAGCGGTTGACCTTGCCATCGGCGCCCACAACCGTGGACGAACCGATCTTTACCACCATCGTTTTATAAGAAGTCGTCATACGTCAAACCAATCAACTGTTCAGCGAACGGCCGAGCTGGCGGCCAAGGGAGCGTGACTCGCCCCTACCGCCCAAGGAATTAATGAGCCCAGGGGAAAGCCGAGGCCGCGGCCATATTCTTGCGCACGAGCTCGTCGCGCACCTGAGCCAGGCCCTGCTCCATGCCCACCACATAGGTCTGCGGGTACAGGAAGCGCTTGAAAGCTGCGTCCAGATGATCGAGCGCCCAAACACAGCGCTCGCGCGCGTCCTGGATGCTCTCACGCGGAGCCACCGCACTGCCGTCGCGCACGATCGGCACCAGCAGCTCACGATACTCAAGTTCGGACACGTCGGTCACCAGGGCGGCATCATTCACGGCCACGAGGGTATTGCCACGCGCGGCGCCCTCCCCCGACAGATGATCCTCGTCATAGATCATGTCGCAGATCGGGCCGCCAAAGCCGTCGTAATAGCGGCGCACGCGCTGCACGCCCGGGATCGTGCGCTTGTAGGGCTGCTCGGAGAGCTTAACCACCGGCGTCCACGGGTCCGCCTCGCTCGCACGGCGGGCAGAAAGCTTATACACACCGCCCAGCGCCGGCTGGTCGTAGCAGGTCGCGAGCTTGGTACCCACGCCAAAGCTATCGATGGGCGCGCCCTGGTCGAGCAGCGACTGAATCGTGTACTCGTCCAGATCGTTGGAAACCGAGATCCCCACATAGGGCAGGCCCTCGGCATCAAAACGGCCGCGGACATACTTGGAGAGCTTGGCGAGGTCGCCCGAGTCGATGCGGATAGCCGACAGACGCTCGCCCACCGCCTCCATCTCTTTGGCAACCGTAATGGCATGCTCGCAGCCCTCGCGCACATCGTAGGTGTCGATGAGCAGCGTACAGTTCTTGGGGCTCGACTTGGCAAAGGCGCGGAAGGCCTCGAGCTCGGAATCGAAGCTCATCACCCAGCTGTGCGCATGCGTGCCAAAGACGGGAATACCGTAGCGGCGCCCGGCGAGCACATTGGACGTAGAGGAACAGCCGGCAACGTAGCTCGCGCGGGCGACGGCCAAGCCGCCATCGGGACCCTGGGCGCGGCGCAGGCCAAACTCGGCCACGGGACGGCCGTCCGCCGCCAGCACCACGCGCGCCGTCTTGGTGGCGACAAGCGTCTGGAAGCCGACGATGTTGAGCAGCGCCGTCTCGAGCAGCTGGCACTCCAGCGCGGGGCCGGTGACGCGCACCATGGGCTCGCGCGGAAAGACGAGCTCGCCCTCGGGCACGGCGTCAATGTTCACATGCGCGCGGAAGTTACGCAGGTAATCGAGGAATGCGGGTTTAAACATCGCGCCGCCGGCTGGGGCCTGGAGCGAGGCGAGGTAGTCGATGTCCTCGGGCGTAAAGCGCAGGTTCTCGACCAGCTCGGGCAGCTCGGCGGTACCGCACATGACGGCGTAGGCGCTACCAAAGGGGTGGTCGCGGTAAAACGCGGTAAAACAACCCTGCTCATTGGCCTTGCCGCTCTCCCACAGGCCCTGGGCCATAGTGAGCTCGTACAGATCGGTGAGCATTGCAATGTCGGTGGGATGCGAGATGTCGGTCAAAGCCATGGGGCGACCTTTCGGATGTGTGGTACAGAATTTGAGGGTTAGACGAGAGCATAGGATGCGGACATGACGCCCGATGCAAATCGGTTAGAGCAGGCCCATGCTGGTCAGGATCGTGTAGCCCATAAAGATGACAAACGCGATGAGAGCAAGGACAATGATGATTTTTTGAGCCGGCGCCATGCCGGGGATCTCGTTCTCGCCCGTAGGTTCCTTGGAGGTAACCATGCGCTGGGCAAAGGTCATCTCGTCACGGCTCGGCTTGGGCTCGACGGACTTGGGACGAGCGGCCTTTTTAGGCTGAGGTTTGGGCGCGGCAGGCGCAGGCTTCGCGGCGGCGGGCCTGGGCGCGGGCGCGGGCTTGGGTGCGGGCACGGGCTTGCGCTCGGATGCGGCGTTCGCAGCGGCCTTCTCGGCCTTCGCGCGCTCGGCGCGCAGGGCGGCCAGCTCCTTGCGCTCGCGGCGCGCCTCTTCCTGGGCCTCGCGGCGGGCCTCTTCCTGGGCCTCGCGGCGGGCCTTCTCAGCGCGGAGCTCTTCCAACTCGGCGCGCTCCTCGGCAGACAGTGGTTGGGACTCAAGCTCGGCCATGGTATAGCCCTTTCTTTTAAAAAAAGCCGCCGACACAATGTCAGCGGCTTATCAAATCCAAGGGTGGAGACGAAGGGAGTCGAACCCTCGGCCTCTGCCATGCGACGGCAGCGCTCTCCCAACTGAGCTACGTCCCCAGGACAAGTTGATATTTTACCTACGGCTCGCCAACTGTCAACGCCCAATACCCAGTCTTTTTGGGACGGGGCTGTTTTGCCTTGATTATCGACTTTATCCGAACACCTCCCACATTCATCCG
>UMGX01023784.1_pt1 | contig 67847 bp, 59 predicted proteins | sample 1965411 | NCBI WGS metagenome assembly UMGX01 (sample SAMEA4836086, study PRJEB28245) | human gut metagenome | biome: gut microbiome; material: fecal sample | place: Denmark | collected 2008 | reverse complement strand
ACTGATAGATAAACATTATCTGGAAAATGAAGAAGAGCGAATTGCTTTGAGAAAAAATTTAGAGGACCTGGAAAATATGATTAAGGATGGTTCGTCACCTAAAAAACTGGCTAAAAATGACATAGAATTTCATCAACTTCTTGGTAAAGCCACTCACAACATTCTAATCGAGCGCATCTACAATTTTATCATGGATTTCATGGAAGCCTCCATCATTGCTACTCACAAACACCAACATGGGGAAGTCGTTTACAAAATACACAAGGACGTAGTCAATGTCATCGAGAACCGGGATATCGCACGAATTCCTGAAGTAGTGACAAATTCTGTCGTTACCTGGTCTGTACTTCAAGACCCATCAGAGAGAGTCGAAATCTCCGTATCCTAATAAGTTTTTGCAAAAAAGTCAGGAAGAGCTGTTATCAAATAAGCACTATTTCAACGACAGCTCTTCTTCTCAAATAAGCATAGTTAACTTCCAGTCTCCCCGCACCGCTCTCGGCAGGTTTTTGTACGTCTCACAGCAATGGCAGAGCCTGTCTGCAACAAGCTCTGCCATTGAAAAATCTCAATAAATTTAATTTCTTTTCTTACACACTAAATCCACTGTATTTTTCGAAAAGCTTCAGGGCGTAATTATACTCCATGGATTTTCTGCGAACTGCGATATAATAAGGCAAAACGGGAACTTTTTCCTGAATCTGATATACCTTTACCTGACCATCCCGGCGAATCTCATTTGCCAGAGACTCCGGTAGAACACACCAGCTCCCCTCTTTCATGGAATTGACTATCATCACCGGGCTGTCTACATTGATATCCGCAGAATTTGCACGTGGAAAGTTTAAATCATGCCATTTTGCCATCTCAGGTACATTGTTTACCACCCCTCGTACCTGTATTTCCTTTTCCGGATCCAGCTCTTTGACGCTGATGCTCCCTCCCCTGTCGGAATCCGAAGTTTTCATGGCGACATTCATACCCTGCTCCCCGATTTTCAGCATATGGATTTCCTTGGACTCAAAATACAGATAAGTAAAACCAACCTCGATATTTTTGTCCAAAAGCATAGGGACGACTTCATTGGAATGACAGGTTCTCACATACAAAGAAATTGCCGGTTCATTTTCCACAATTTCTTTGTAGAGCTTTCCCAACAGCCGGTTAATACTCTCCGGTCCCGCAAAACTTACCGACTGGAATTTTTGTTCCTGACTCAGCCTCCGGGTTCTCTCATAGACTTCCACCCATTGCTTTGCAATGTCGATAAATTCCTCTCCTTTTTCAGTGAGCGTCACCGTAGACATTCCTTTTTTTCGAATTACCAGGACAAGATCCAGCTCTTCTTCCAGAGATCTCAGACGATTGCTCACCGTAGACTGAGACACATATAAGACTTCACTACTTTTGGTGAAGCTTTTATATTTTGCGATCGTTAAAAATGTCTCAATCTGTTTGAAATCCATCCAAAATCTCCCCATCCTTTAAATTTTACTATAAATTTAACACTATCGGGGTTTTACGTCAACTTTCAATTTTTCCATCGCCTGCTCTACCCATGGCCTTTCAAATTTTCCAGCCAGCATTTGAGCCAGGACAACTTTTTCTCCTTCTTCTTTTTCCTTTGTCTCCGCAGCTATTTCTTCCGCATACTCCTGAGGAACCACTACAATTCCGTCCTGATCGGCACAGACAATATCTCCGGGCCTTACAATCTGTCCTCCCACCGCAATCGTTGTATTGATTTCGCCCGGGCCGTTTTTCCATGGTCCGTTGGGCGATGTACATCTGGCATAGACCGGTATCCCCTCAATTTGAGAGATCTCCTCGCTGTCCCGAATTGCTCCGTCCACAATGATTCCTCTTGCGCCTTTTTCTTTCAGATTATTCACCAGAAGAGAACCGAAAATTGCCCGGTTCAAACTGTTTTCACACTGTATTACCAAAATGTCTCCAGGCTTTATCATGTCTACACTCTTATGAAGCATCAGATTATCTCCATAAGGAACCTTAATCGTAAAAGCCGGTCCTGCCAGCTTGCCCTTACTATAAGCATGAATTCCACTGTCCATGGCAGACATCCGGTTCATGCTATCATCTAGTGTAGCCACTGGAAGTTCCTTGAATTTTTCCAAAAGTTCTTTGCTGGGTCTTTCAAAGTCCAGCACAATTCTGCAGTTTACCGTAGACATTGATCACTCACCTCCGTTTAAATAAGTTCTCACCGCACTGTCAATTCTCTTGGCTGCCTCCTGCAAATCCTTCTCCGCAGTTGCAAAAGACATCCGCACACATTTGTCTGTTCCTTTTCCATAAGACGCCCCGGGCACAGTAGCCACATGCGCTTTTTCCAGAAGAAATTCACTGACCGCCACACTGTCCATGTCTCCCAGCTCAAACTTTGCCCAGGCGTAAAAGGCCCCCTGTGGAAGATGGCAGGTCACGTGGGGAATCTCATTTAATTTTCCCACAAACATATCTCTTCGGTTCTGATAACTCTTCACCATTTCTTCTGCCTCTTCCTGACATTCAAAGGATGCGGCTGCTCCTTCCTGGCAGAAATCGCTCAGGCAGGAAATCGTATGCTGGGAGTACAGCAGCGCTTTGTCAATCAATTGTTGCGGGCCGCACAGATAACCAATCCTCCAGCCAGTCATCGCCATGCTCTTGGAAAAACCATTGATGGTAATCACCCGGTCTTTCACCTTCTCGATGCTGGCGAGGCTTTTGTTTTTGCGTCCGTCAAAGCAGATTCTCTCATAAATCTCGTCAGAAATCACAATCAAATTATGGGTAATCGCGAAATCTGCGACAATCTGTGTCTCTTCCTCTGTCAGGATACAACCTGTAGGGTTGTTGGGATAATTGATAATCAGTGCTCTTGTCCGTTCGCTGACATGCTGTTCTAAGATCTCCCGGCTAATTTTATAGTTATTCTCAAAAGAGAGTCCTACTTCCACAGGAACTCCGCCTGCTGCAATGACCATCGGCCCATAGGAAACCCAGGCAGGATTCAAGATCATAACTTCATCACCACTTTGAGGCGTAACCAAAACCGCGATTGCTTCATAAACCGCATACTTGGCGCCTGGAGTCAACAAAATCTGCTGGCTGTCGCAGGAAATCCCGTTCTCCTTCCTTAATTTCTTTGCGATACAGTCTCGAAGCTCTTCGATTCCTCTGGCCTGGGAATAATGGGTATGTCCCTCGACCAGCGCTTTCACTGCCGCAAACCTGGCAGCGTAGGGCGTGTCAAAATCCGGTTCTCCGGTAGCCAGCGTGATTACGTCAATCCCCTTTTTTTTCAGCTCTCTTGCTTTTTCCGAAACCGCCAGAGACGCAGACGGCGGAATATTTTTCAGATTTGCATTAAAATAGTATTCCATTTCCTTCTCCTTTTTTCTGTTCTCTTTCCTCACAATTTATCTGCCTTATGTCTGCCTTTACTCTACTAGCTGTCCTCGCTGTTGTCCAACGATATTTCTAAATATTCTTATCTGTTTTTTGAATAATGAATAAACCTATCTATTTTTCGCATAAATTAAACCATTTTTTTCATTTTACTTGTATTAAGGAATATATTAAAATTTAATAAAATAAATCTTAATTCACATTTTATTTTATCTGCCTTATGTTCCAAATGGTATTGGAACTGAGAAACTTCCCTTAGCTAGCAAGGGTACCTGAAAATTTTTCTACTCATTAAAAAACGATTCTTTTAAAGGAAGTGCTTTCTCAAAGGAAAGTATCAGCGGAGGTAGCAAAAATATGAACGAAAAAAAACAATTTTATGGAAAGACACTCGGCCCCTGGATTCCGATTATCGTCATGATCGTCGGCATGATTGCCAGCGTAATACTCGGCAGCGGCGGACTTTTACGTTTCTCTCTGTTTGGTTTCTTTGGCCTGGTTGTCGGTCTGTTTCTAGCCAAAGACAAAAAACACTACGGCGATATTCTCATGGCAGGACTGCAAAACCATATGCTGGCCGTCATTATCATGGCGTTTCTGCTGGCCGGCGTCCTGTCTCAGCTTTTGAAAATGAGCGGTCTGATTAACGGACTGATCTGGGCGATGAGCATTCTACATCTCCCTACAGGTTTTATTCCTGTCATTGCTTTTTTAACCTGTGTACTGATTTCCACTGCCTGCGGCACGTCTTCCGGTTCTGTGACCGCAGTTGCCCCGGTCTTGGTTCCTCTGGCAGCCAGTCTGGACTGTAACGTCGGCCTGGTATGCGGTGCAATTATCAGCGGCGCTATCTTCGGCGATAACCTGGCGCCTATTTCTGACACCACTATTGGCTCCGCCCTGACACAGGAAGCAAAAATCAACGAAGTGGTCGCCACCCGGCTCCCTTATTCTCTTATTGCCGGTGCAATCTCTGCAGTCCTCTTCATCATTATGGGACTTAGCACCACTGTGGAGCAGGCCGCTAATATCCAAATGGACTCTTCTGACGCAAAAGCGTTGGTTCTGCTGATAATTCCCATCATTATGATCGTGATGATGAAAAAAGGATGGGGATTGGTTCCCACTCTTCTGATCTGCAATGTCACCGGCATCCTGATCAATCTCATTTTAGGCTGTATCTCTGTGGAAACCATGCTCAGTGAAACCGGACCTATTCTCGCCGGCATGACTGGTATGTTAAATATCATTTTATTCATTATGCTTTTATTTGGTATCCTGGAAATTTTGAACCAGACCGGTTCTTTTGATAAACTTCTCAATGGCCTGGTAAAAATCTGCAAAACTCCCAGATCCGCAGAGCTGGTTTGTATGCTGGCTTCTGCCATCGGCAGCCTGGCATCCGGCGGCAGCTCCACAGCAGTAATGTTCTTTGGACCAATGGTAAAAGAAATTATGCGAAAATTCAAAATTGACCGGAACCGCGGCGCCAACTTTCTGGATGCGACAGCCTGCGCAGTTACAGGCCTAATGCCTTATGGGACTCCATGTATGCTGGCTATCAGCTTTGCAGTTCAATGTGAAGGTGTCAGTCCTGCTTTCTCTTTCAAAGATATCATGCCTTACAATTATCACTGTATCTTCCTGTTTTTAATTTTCCTGCTCAGCGCCATTACTGGTATCGGGCGGAAATATGAAAAAGAGGCATCCGCGCTGGATTCCTCCGAAGCATAAGAACCTGTTATGCCCTAATTTTTCTCAAAAGAACAAAGTGGGCAAGCCCACTTCAACTCCCCATCCCCTCAATCTTTGAGGAGCACGCCCCGCTTTTGCGCGCCGCCGCAATACCGCTTCGCGATAAACTGCCTTATTGCGGCGTGCGCATCCTTAGCGGAGCGTTTTTTGTAACAGGGAAGCGCTTTTACGCATTAGCGTGACAAAATCTTTCCTGTTACAAAAATAAGAGGCTGCCCTGGCAGCCTCTTATTTTTCCAAAGAACTTCTTTTAAACCGTAACAAAATAGCAGTTCTTTTTCTACATAATACGTTTTTCCCTATCCATGATTATTAAATCTCCTGTCACACCAACAAGCTTTCTATCTCCCGCACCGTTTTCTCCACCGTGCGATTTTCTACCTGGAAATCACTCCAAGAACGGTAGGCATCGATTCTCTCTTCATAGATCTGCTCCAAGGGACGAGACTGCGATACGGGCCGACCCGCCACAGTTAACTCTCTCAGATCTCTTTTCAAGAAGATCACTTCACCATTCTGGCGAACCAACTCACAGTTCTTTGGAGTCACCACCACACCTCCGCCGGTGGCGACTACCTGGCCTGTCTGCTTCGTCACCTCACTCAGAACTTCACTTTCCATCTTTCGGAACCCGGTTTCCCCAGACTCTCTGAAGATCTCCGGGATTTCTTTTCCCATTCTTTTGACAATCTCCCGGTCAATATCCACAAACTTTTTGCCAAGCCTTGCGGCCAGCCGTTCTCCCACGGTCGTCTTTCCGCAGCCTGGCATCCCGATCAGGCACACATTACTCACTTTTCTTCGCAGACACCCCGTAATTTCCTCTACCTTTTCCTCCGGCAAAGATATCTGCTGAAAAATCTCACAGGACTTCTTCGCCTGTGCCACCAACATAGACAGACCATCCATACAGGGAATCCCTAACTTTTCCGCCGACAACAGCAGTTTAGTCTTCAGCGGATTATAAATCAGATCGTAGACGGCCTCACACTGTTTAAAAGGCCCTAAATCCACTGCGGCCTCTCCATTCCCCGGGTACATCCCCAGCGGAGTCGTGTTCACGAGAATCTTCGCATCATAGTGTCTAGAAATATTATTATAATTATTCTCGCCCCGCCGTGAGACAGTCACAATTTCTCCGGCTCCCTCATCTTCGAGGGCTGCTCGTACTGCCGGAGCGACGCCCCCGTTTCCCAAAACAACCGCTTTCTTTTCTGCCACGCTGACACCCAGCCTATGTATCATATAGCGGAATCCATAATAGTCCGTGTTATCCCCATACAGCCACCCACCGCGATTCGCAATCGTATTGATGCTGCCAATCCGCCGTGCCAGCTCTGAAACCTGATCACAGCAATCAAACACCTTTTTCTTATAGGGAATCGTCACGTTCAGGCCCTGAAATTCTCTCTCTTTGAGAAATACCTCCACTTCCTGGGGCGTTTTCTCCACCAGTTCATAGCTGTAGCCCGCCAGCTGACTGTGTATCTGAGGAGAAAAGCTGTGGCCTAGCTTCTCCCCCAAAAGTCCATATTCCATCAGATAACCTCCGAATAACTTCCAAGATAGCGGAAACTCTCACAGATATTGTCCATCTCACAAACTGCCTGGATAAACTCTTCAGAATAGACAGATGTCTCCAAATCTACATAGAACATAAATTCAAAATCCCGATCAGGAATCGGACGGCTCTCCAACTTCGTCAGGTTAATTCCCAGCACGAAGAATCTGGAAAGAATCTTGTACAGCCCGCCTGGTTTATGGCTCACGCTCATCATCATGCTGGTCTTGTCAGAACCAGGATAAATCTCCAAATTTTTGGAAATGCAAATAAATCTCGTGTAATTGTTCTCCTGGTCCTGAACGCATTTGTCCAGCATTTCTAGATCATACAACTCCGCACAGCTTCTAGAGGAGAGCGCCGCCACATCACTGCGTTCTGACTCTGCCACCATCTTGGCAGCGACCGCAGTATTCTCGCAGACGGTCACTTTCACATCTGGGAACTGTTTCAGATACTGGCTGCACTGGCTGATCGCCTGCTCATGAGAAAAGATCTCCTTGATGTCTGCCACCTTCGTCCCGTGCTTTGCCAGGAGGTTGTGGTCTATCCTCAGGCGCAGCGCCCGCACAATGTAGAAATTATATTTCGTCATTAGATCGTAAATTCGATTGACAGAACCTGCGGTGCTGTTTTCCACCGGCAAAATGCCGTAGCGGCACATTCCCTTGTCCACGGCCGCAAAGACCCCTTCAAAATCCGTGCAATACATAATGTTGGTCTTTGTCTTGAAAATTTTGTCTGCCGCGATCTGAGAGTAGGCTCCCTCCACACCCTGACAAGCTACAAATGGATATTTCGGCAAGGTTTTCTCTGTGTTCTCGATGGCTTCGCTGATCACCTTTTCCCACTCGCTGTGCGCACGGTTCAGCTTCTGCTGGTATGCTTTGCTCAAATCCATGACAACACCGAAGAGGTTCCGGTTATAGTCCGTCATTCCTTCCTCGGATTGTTCTGTCACCATCGCCAGCTTCTGGCGCTCTCTGGACTCATCCAAAATCGGAATCTCTTTTTTCTTCTTATATTCTGCCAGCTCGGCGCAGGTCTTCATTCTCTTCTGAAACAACTCCAAAAGTTCCTTGTCTATTCCATCGATCTCCTGTCTCAAATAGTCCATGTCTTTTCTCCTTTACTGTCTTAGTTTATTTCTCCATTTAAAATCCCTATGCTGTCTCGGCTTGCTCCGCATTTCATGCTCCAAAATCCCAATTCTATGCAAGCATGAAACGCATGGTCTTTTGACCCTAGCAGCATAGCATATCATAAATCGTCAAGGCTGCGACTGCTTCCACACAGGGCACCGCCCTAGGCACGATACATGGGTCGTGTCTGCCTTTGACTACCAGTTTCGCATTCTCCATCTCACGCATCCGAATACTGTCCTGCTCCTGGGCTATGGAGGAGGTTGGCTTTATTGCCACCCGGAATACGATGGGCATTCCCGTGGAAATCCCCCCTAAAACTCCACCGCTGTGGTTCGTCTTAGTCACCACGCGACCTTCCTGAATTTCATAGCTGTCATTGTTCTGGGATCCTCTCAAATTCGCACAGCCGAACCCATTGCCGAACTCAATCCCCTTGACAGCTGGAACCCCAAAAGCCGCAGCTGCCAGACGGTTCTCCACTCCTGCGAACATGGGACTGCCGACTCCTGCAGGGACTCCTGTGATCACACACTCTATGATTCCTCCCACAGAGTCCAGCTCGTCCTTCGCCTGTGCAATCGCCTGACGCATCTTCTCACCCTTCTCATCTTCCAGCACGGGAAACTCTTTTTCCCTCACCTTCAAAAGCTCCGCCTGAGTCAGATCTGTCAGATTCGCCGGCCTGTCCTGCACATGAGCGATTCGATAGATATGGGCTGCCACCTGTATTCCCCTCTCTCTGAGAGCCTGCATACAAATATTTCCCGCTACACACAGAGGCGCTGTCAGCCGTCCAGAAAAATGACCACCGCCGGCCACGTCCTGGAAGCCTTGAAATTTTATCTGTGCCGGATAGTCCGCGTGTCCCGGCCTGGGAATATTTTTTAGATTTTCATAGTCTGACGATCTCGTGTCTTTGTTGTGAATCACTGCACACAATGGCGCACCGCAAGTGGTATTCTCCACCAGCCCAGAGAGAAACTCCGGCACATCCGCTTCCTTTCTCGCCGTGGCATACGCCTTTCCTCCCGGCGCTCTGCGCTTCATAAAGGCTTTCAGTTCCTCCATATCTATAGTAAGTCCCGCCGGAAGCCCATCAATCACCACTCCAATGGCTTTAGAATGAGACTGCCCAAACACTGAGACTTTGATATTTTCTCCCACGATTGAACTCATATCTGCTCCATAACCACCTTTCCACCTAAGCTCTGATAATCCTCAAAAAATCCCGGATAGGACTTATTGACCGCCTGTGCTCCGCAGATTTCCACCGGATTTTCACAGACCATAGCCGCTACTGCGGCCATCATTGCGATCCGATGATCTCCGGCAGCATCCACCCGGCCCCCGGCGAGTCTCTCCCGCCCTGTAATTTCCAGCCCGTCTTCCAACTCTCTCACCTGTCCGCCCAGGCCATTCAGTACCTGAGACACCGATTTGAGCCGGTCGCTCTCTTTGAGCCTGAGCCGTCCTGCATTGTAGATTCTCGTTTTTCCCCGACTGACCGCAGCCGCGGCAGCCAGAATCGGAACCAAGTCCGGGATGTCTCCCGCGTCAATATCCGTTCCATCCAATCTTTCCGGAGTCACAGTGGCCTCCCAATCCCTTTGCTCCACCTTCGCGCCCATACGCTTTAGGATATCCAAAATCTTTTTGTCTCCCTGTGTAGAATTCTCATCCAGACAGGTGACTGTGATCTTCTTTCCCATTGCGGCAGCCGTCAGCCAGAAAGCGGCGTTAGACCAGTCTCCTTCAATCTGTACACTCTGCTGTGCCAGATAGCTCTGTCCGCCTGGAATCTGAAATCCTTCCTCTGTGCAGGAGACAACTACCCCATATTGTTTGAGGACTTGAAGGGTCATATCCACATAGCGAGCCGATTCCAGCGCAGAAGTAAGGCGAATCTCACTGTCTCCTTTCAGCAGCGGCAAAGCGAACAATAATCCCGTGATAAATTGTGAGGATATATTGCCTGGAATCTCATAAATCCCCGCTTCCAATTTTCCTTGGCACCGAAGCGGTGTCACTCCCTGAGGCGACAATCTACACCCATGCTTTTGAAGCTCCTCATATAAAGGGGACAGAGGTCTTTGAGGTAGTCGTCCCTCCTCGTGAAATTCCACTTTGATTCCCAGTGCAGCCACCACTGGCAACAAAAAACGCAGGGTGGAACCGCTCTCCTTGCAAGGAAGCTTCAAAGCTTCATCCGCCCCTGCGCTCCATTTCTTTGTCTCAGACATTACTTCATACTCTGATTTCTTCCTATTAAACATGACACCCATAGCTTCCAGACAGTCCATGGTGGCTTTTATATCCTCCGACATCCCCGGACAGACGACCCTAGAAGGAGCCTCTGCCAGAGCTGCCGCGATAAAATGACGGTGAGCCATGGACTTCGACGGAATCGCCCGAACACTTCCACCCAGAAGCCTGTTCTCAATCAATACTCTCATCCTTCATCCCCCAAAATTTCCCTAACTGCCTCGTCCATCTCATTGATTGTCATTTTTCTGGAAAAGCACTGTCCGATTTCTCGTAGCAATATAAAAGATACGGTATTCCCGCTTCTCTTTTTGTCCGCCTTCATAGGACCGATAAGCTGCTCAGCGGAATAGTCCGTCGTCGTCGGCAGTTCGTATCTCTCCAACATTTCCCGCATCTGCCCCAGGCACTCCTCCCCGCACTCTCCTTGCTTCACTGAAAGCTTCGCAGCCAGCACCATTCCTATCGCCACGGCTCTCCCATGGCTGATCTCATACCCGCTGTTCTTCTCGATGGAATGCCCAATGGTATGTCCAAAATTTAAGTACTGCCGTACTCCCAAATCAAATTCATCCTGCTCCACGATATCTCTCTTAATCTCCACACAGCGCGCCACAATCTCCTCGATCTGTGGCCATATGGGAGCTCTCAGCTTCTCCCAGAGTTTTCGGTCCGCAATCGCTCCATACTTAATCACTTCCGCCATTCCCTCCGAGAAGGTCTCTGGTTTCAGAGATTTCAAAGTCTCACAGTCACACAGAACCAAAGATGGCTGGTAAAAGCACCCTGCCAGATTTTTTCCCGCTTGCAGGTCTATCGCCGTCTTTCCTCCCACGGAGGAGTCCACCGCCGCCAACAACGTTGTCGGAATCTGTACAAAATGGACACCCCTCAGAAAAGTCGCTGCGGCAAATCCTGTCAGATCTCCGACTACTCCACCGCCCAAAGCCACCAGGACATCGCTTCTGGTCACAGTTTTCTCTGCCAGAAATTCCAGGAGCTGAATATAATGTGCCGCATCCTTGGATTTTTCACCGCTGGGAATCACAAAAGAGTCTGTCTGAAAACCCGCTCTGCTCAGACTTTCCTCCACTGTATCTAAATACAACTCCTTGACTGTACTGTCAGTAACAATCACCGCGTGGCGGCCCGCAACCACCTGGCCAATATACTCTCCTGCCTTTTTCAGGCTCCCAGACTCAATCCGTATCTCATAGTCTCTCGATGCCTTTACTTCCACACAAATCATCTTCCGTCTACCTCTACCTTGCGTTCTTTTCCTTCTCTCAGAAGCTCTCTCATCTTCTCAAAATCCTGTTGCTCCAAAGCGCTCTGATACTTCTTTAATTCCTCTCTTAGAAAACGGATTTCTTCTGTTAAGTAATCCCTGTTTTCCATAAAAAGCTCGGTCCACATCACCTCATTCAGCCAAGCGACCCTGGTCAAGTCCTTGTAGCTGCCTGCCGAATAACCGTGGTGCTCTCTGGCCGTAGGGCTTTTGATATATGCGTTTGACACCACGTGCGCGAGCTGGGAGGTAAATGCAATCATCTTGTCATGGTTCTCTGCCGTAGTCACTGTGACCGTGCCAAATCTCGCAGGCTTCAGGAGATCTTTGATGTGTTCCAGCCAATTCATATCGTCACAGGTCTTAGGTATAATAACCATCGCCATTCCATCATACAGATTTGCCAGACTATACTTGTACCCCGTATAATGCCTGCCTGCCATGGGGTGTCCTCCAATAAAGGTAAATCCGTACTTTTCAGCAATCTGGAATCCAGCCTCACAGATCTTCCTCTTCGTCCCCCCGCAGTCAATGACCACGGTATCCTTGGATATATACGGCGCGTTTTTTTCCAGATATTCAATCACCGCCTGTGGGTAAAGTGCAATCAATAGAAGATCGCACTGGGAAATCGTCGTCTCATCCAAAACACCGTCCAAATCTTCCGCCAGCAGAGCCAAGTCCAGGATTCTCTTATCGCTGTCCATCCCGTAGACCTCCCAGTCCTTGCTCTCATGGTATGCCTTTGCGAAGGAACCGCCGATCAAGCCCAAGCCAACAATTCCTACTCGCATTCGTCCACGACCTCCTTGATCTTTCTCACTTTCCCCATCACCTTAGCGAACTGCTCCGGCGTCAGGGATTGAGGTCCATCACACAGCGCCTTCGCCGGATTGTTATGCACCTCGATCATCAGGCCATCCGCCTGGCATCCTACAGCCGCACAAGCCATCGGCTCCACCAACCTTGCCATTCCTGTGGCGTGACTCGGATCTACAATCACTGGAAGATGCGTCAGCTCATGAAGCATCGGCACTGCCGACAAATCCAGGGTATTTCTCGTGTAAGTCTCAAAGGTACGAATACCTCGCTCACATAAGATCACATTTTCATTTCCACCAGCCATAATGTACTCGGCACTCATCAGCCATTCCTTCATCGTGTTCGCCAGTCCACGTTTCAGAAGAATTGGCTTTTGCAGTTTTCCCAGTTCCTTTAGCAGCTCAAAATTCTGCATGTTTCTGGCTCCCACCTGAATTAAATCCACTTCTTCGAACAGCGGAATATGGTTGGCATTCATGATCTCCGTTACAATAGGAAGTCCAGTCTCCTTCTTTGCCTCCAGTAAAAGCTCGATTCCCTCTGCCCGCATTCCTTGGAAATCGTAGGGTGAAGTTCTCGGCTTGAATGCACCGCCTCTTAGCAGAGTAGCCCCGGCTGCTTTCACCTTCTGTGCCACCTCGATGATCTGTTCTTCTGATTCCACGGAGCAAGGCCCCGCGATCACCGCGAAATTGCCTCCGCCGATCTTCACCTTGGACTCTCCCACTTCGATCACAGAATCTTCTGGATGGAATTTACGGTTTGCCTTCTTAAACGGGTCCGTGATTCTCTTGACTGCATCCACAATATCCAGCATTCTCAGTAAATCCACGTCAATATCACTGGTATCTCCCACCAACCCGAGCACTGTCTGGTAGATACCTCTGGAAACATGGACATCCACTCCCTGGTCCTTGAACCATGCAATCAGGTTCCTCATCTGCTGTTCCGTCACACCATGTTTCAATACTACTATCATCTCTAATTCCTCCTGTTTTTTGATTCTGTAATTCAAGACTCGCTCGCGAGTCTTGGCGCGGGATTCGAGTCGGCATTAACCGACACCATTCATCTTCAAATCCTCGCCGAGCGTTTATCAGATGGGAACTTGACTCCCACCACTGATACTAATTTCTTACTTACCGCCTATATAGGCGGGAGTCTTCCCCATCTGATAAAATTTTCTTTTTTGTCATAAGGGAAATCGCCTTGCGGCGGATAACTAACACTTTCGCACTGAATATCCTGCTTATCACGACAAAAAGCCGATGCTTGCTACGCAAACACCGGCTCAAAATCACACGCTCATATCAACGATCTGTGTCAATCACCATAAAATGTTTTATCGTAGCAAAAAGAACCAACGCCTTTATAAAAATAAAAGCCCTGGAAGTTAAAAAAGTAATATGCATTTGCAATTGTCATATTTCTTTTTTGATTTGCCATGATAAAAGCATCCTTTCGTTTTTTTATGATTTTACACCTTTCAGAAAAATTGTCAAGCATTTTTTACAAAAAAGTAGGTGAGTTTGATTCTTGCATTTTTTTAATACGCATGGATTGTAGAAAAAGCTCTAAGGCCCCCGTGACGGGCCGCCCCAGTCTTTTTATAACTTCCTCGTAAATTTTCTGAATATTTTCCACACTTTCCTCTAAAACATCCGCAATCTCTGCTGCTGAAAATCCTTTTTGGAGTTTTTTCTAATAAACAGTAAGAAACCCTACCCTCACCTCTCCGGCAAAACCTCCCGGAACACCCGACGAGCATTCTGATACCAGAGCTTTTCCAGTACCCGCCAGGACATCCCGTGCCTGCGCAGGGCCCTGGCCAGATACTCAATCTGATCGCAACTGTTCAGCTGAAGCTTGCCGCTGATTCCATCCAGGTCGCTACCCAGAGCCAGAACGTCCTCGCCGCCCACCTGGTAAATATGGTGCAGATGGCGAAGCATACCTGCGACAGTACTGATCTTCTTTTCGCTTAAAAAGCTCGGACAGAAATTCAGGCCGATGACTCCACCGCTTTCTGCCACCGCCCGTATCATCCTGTCAGTCAGGTTTCTGGGATGGGAGGTCACTGCCCTGGCATTGGAGTGGGAGGCGATAAACGGCTTCTTGCTCAGCCTCACCACATCCCAGAACCCTCCATCAGACAGATGCGAGACATCCACCAGAATTCCCAGATGGTTCATCTCCTCCACCACCTCTCTTCCAAAGGGCTTCAGCCCCCTTCCCATCACCGTGCGATTCGTGGAATTCGGCCATCCAACGGAATTCTCATGATTCCAGGTCAATGTCACCAGCCTCACACCCAAATCATAAAATTCCTTCAGCCGCCCCAAATCCTGTCCAAAGGGTACCGCATCCTCCAAAGTCAGCAGGCTCCCCACACATCCGTATCTTTCGCAGAAATCCACATCCTGCCAGCTCCGAATGGGTTCCAGCCTGCCTCCTGTCTCGATTCTCCACCTGTGATACGCCCTGATTCTGCGTCTCGCCGTCTTATAGGCCCACTCTTCCCTCAGCGGCCCTGGCACCATTCCCGTCATGAAGAAGACTGCGAAAGCCTGTACCAAGGAATCCGCCTTCTCCAGCCGGCGCACATCCACACCAAAAGGATTTTCTGCCAGGCCGCCCCGGCGCCCCCGCAGCCCGTCGGGCCGGCACAGACGCCACAGCGTATCGCAGTGAAGATCTATCATTCTTATTCTCTCTTTCTCTGTCCTTTTCAAGCTGCTCCTCCCTCCTAACCGCAAGCTCTTTCTATTCCGGCTCATCCTGACTCGGTTTCGTATACTCTTGTCCCAACAGATAACTCTCCAGCACTGGCCGCAGATTGTCCACCACATAGCCGCTGCCGCCTCGCTCTTTCACATCCTGTACCATGGTCAGAAGCAAAAGCGGTTTCTCCGTGTCAGGGTCTGTCGTGTAGACGGCCATCCAGCCCAGCTCCGTGCCGCTGGTGTCCTCCACCGTATCCTTGATCTCCGCCGTTCCGGTCTTGCCTGCCAGCTCCACACCCTCTAAGTGGAGTCCATAGCCGGTTCCCTCCGGGCTGTTCACCACATCCTTTAAATCCTCTGCCACCGTCTGAACCGCTTCTTCAGTAAACGCGTCAGAAATCCAGACTTCTCCCTGGGGATTCTCTTCCTGCAAAAGCTTCGGCTTCAGCATATCTCCCTCATTCAAAAATGCAGTGTAGATGCTGGCCAAATGAATAGGATTCACCAGCATCTGGCCCTGCCCGTACCCGCTGTCCGCCAGCTGAACCTCGGTGGATATGTGTTCCTCGTTAGAGTACTGGGACGAGGTGACGCTGATAGGAAATGGAAGCTCCTGACCAAAGCCGATTTTTTTCAATTGTTCCTCTAGAGTATCTGCGCCAATTTTTAGCGCAGCTTTCGCAAAATAAATATTATCCGAATAAACCAATGCGTTTCGCAGGGTGACATCCTCACCGTAATCGTGCAGAGTGGTCACGTGATAGGATCCCCAAGAGCTGTCTTTTTGCCAGCTCGTACCACTGTAGCCTAGATTCTCATCCGCAGCCAAACGCCCTGTACTCAGCCCTATAGCCGCCGTCATCGGCTTAAAGGTAGAACCAGGCGCCCAAGTCTGCCTAAACCGGTTATACATCGGCTGATCTTCATCTTCATTCAAACTGTCCCAGACAGATTGCGACATTCCCAGCACAAAATCATTGCTGTCATAGGACGGCGTGCTGACCAGAGCCAAAATTTCTCCTGTGAAGGGGTTCATGGCCACACTGCAGCTTTTGTCATTTTCAAACTGCCGGTACAGCATCTCCTGAAGCTCAGAGTCAATGGTCGTGATGATATCCAGCCCGTTTTCCGTCTCTTTCTTCGCCAGCACCGTCCGCTCCTGTCCATCCTGGTCTACGATGGAAATCTTGCAACCATCTGTGCCGCGCAGTTCATCCTCATAAAGACTCTCCAGCCCACTTTTTCCCAGAACGCTGTTCGCGTCATATCCTTTGCCTTTTCGTTCTTCCAGATCTTCCGCCGTCACACTCTGCACATATCCGGTCAAATGGGAGGCCACTTCCCCCAGAGGATAGACTCTGTCCTCAGCATCCGTCACCATGACGCCCGGAATCTCCACCAGCTGTTTCACCAGCTCACTGTCGAAATTCTCTCCCAGCAGCGTGTTCTCCACTGTATGGTTCTTCTCTATCTTTTTCACGGGGACGAAAGAATCATCCTTGACCCAGGACGCATCCAGAGAATTCTCTATACTCTCTGCGGATATTTCCAGAAGATCAGCCATTTTTTGAATATCTTCCTCCCTCTGCGTAGGGTCTACGCTCATCTTTCCCGGGACCAGCCCCACCGATGAGACAATCCCTTGGCCTGCCAGAGTCTTCCCCTCACGGTCGTAGATTCCCCCTCTTTGAAACTCCGAGGAAGATACCTGCACCTTGTCTGTGGAGTGCAGCTCTGGAAAGATGGAGGTGTCCTCCCACTGAAGTTTCAGGCCAAGCCCCTCCCGATGGACATACATCTGGTTGTCAAAGGTCAGCTCTCCGGCCACCGTATTCATGGTCGCCGTGTATTTTATCCATTTCTTGTCGCCGTCTTTTTTCTTAAACTCCAGCTTCAAATCCTCGACTTCAATCCCCTCATAGATATTCTGATTCCGGGTGAGAAAGCTCTCCTGATCGATTCTCTCCTGACTGTCCGCGTCCAACATCTCATACATTTTCTCATAATCCCTGGCCTCAATACAATCCATATATGCCTGGACAAAATCCTGGGGCGTCTGTCTGAGAAACAGAAACCAGCATCCAGCCCCCAAGCCTACAGCTGCAGCCACTCCCAGCGCCAGTCCCATCTTTTTCCTGCTCTTTTTCTTTGTATTGTTCTGCAATGTCATCCTCCTCTCATAGTCTAATTTTCATCCTTACGCCGCCTTGTTTCATGCTCTCTGCATTTAAAAAGGCGTCAGACCATTCTATAACAGCGTAACACATTCTTTTCTCATAAAGGTTCCCCCTTGTACACTGAGGGTATCAGTTCTCTAAAAAAATGTAAAGAAAAAAATCATTTTTTGAAGACAGAATGGAAATCCTCTCGTTATAATAGGTGAAGACAGCAAAGAGGGGAGGTGTTTTCGATCCAAGCTCAAAAACAACTGGAATATCTGATTGACACTTATGAAAACTTAATTTTTACGGTTTGTTACCGGCTGACAGGAAATTATTTTGATTCTCAGGATCTGACGCAGGAGACGTTTCTCTCTGCCTACAAACACCTCTCCCACTTCGACGGTAGAAATGAAAAAGCTTGGCTTACCCGGATAGCGACAAACAAATGTATCGACTACTTAAAGCGTGCTGGGCGAAACACTTATCCTACAGAAGATGAATATTTTCTTCAGCTTCAGACCAGGGGGCCTACTTTGGAAGAAAACATTCTGGAACAGGAGGTTCGCACACAGTTGTTGCAATACTGTCGTCTTCTCAAAGAACCTTACCGAGAAATCGCAGTCTTATATTTCTACCAGGAGCTCGGATTCAGCGAGATCGCCCAGCGAACAGGAAAAAATTTAAAGACGGTTCAAACTCAGGTCTACAGAGCCAAAGCAATGTTAAAAAAATTCTACGAAAAGGAGGGATATGGCCATGGACAAAAAGCACTGCCAGCTGGAAGAACTGCACAAAATCGCGGCTGACGACTATAGCGCTCATGCCTTTGCATCCCGTTTGGAAAGCCAAGGACTCTTACATGCTCCTAAAAATTTGAAAGAAAGCATTTTGCTTCAAAGTCAGTCGCCTACTGTAGGTGCAGAACAGCTTCTAAACAGAACGACAAAGAAACTGGAACTTTTGTTCTACAGCCTAAAAATTTCATTTGCGGTCCTGAGTGCACTCACCCTTCTGTTCACCAGCAGTTTTGCTCTGAATTTGGCCCATTCTATGCCCGCACAGACCGCAGAGCTTTCCTGGTCCGCCAAACTCTCGCAACACACAGACAGAGCAGGCGATCAGTTGAGAGCTTTCACAGACAAATTAACAACTATGGAGGTATTTCATTATGATGACAAGTAAAAAAAGTGGATTTTGGACTTTTCTCTTCTCGCTTCTGCCTGGCGCAGGCGAGATGTATCTAGGCTTTCTGAAACAGGGAGCCAGTATCATGATTGCATTTTGGGGGGTTTTCGCCCTGATTTCCGGTTTTAACCTGAATTTTCTGATCTTCCTGCTGCCGGTACTCTGGTTTTACAGTTTTTTCCACACACACAATCTGCGCGCTTTACCGGATGAAGAATTCTACACCATCGAAGACCGTATTCTTTTCTTTGATACCTGCGACGAGTATTCCTGTCAGAACATGAAAGATTTTTTCCAAAGGCACAAAACAGCAACCGCGTGGGTGTTGATCTTACTTGGAATCAGTCTGCTGTGGAACAGCCTTCTAGACTTCTTAGGTTGGTTCCTCCCAAACGCTCTCTACAACGTGTTGAACAGCTTCAGCTATAATCTACCCCAGATTTTCATCGCCGTGGCAATCATTGCTTTTGGTCTTTACCTGATCTCCGGAAAGAAAGACCAGCTGAACAAAGAGCAGGACTATGGCCAGGAGAAAAATCCTGATTTAAACATAGATTTTCCATTTTCTCAGGATGCGGATTTCGAGCAAACAAATCCCCTGATTCCTTCAAAATCCCAAGACGTCTCAGACGAGAACAACCACACAGAAGCACCGACCGGGGAACCAGAGGAAAAGGACAGCACGCAGCCACAGTCAAAGGAGTTGGATGAAGATGACAAGAATCTATAGAGTTGGAAGTCTAACACTGGGATGTCTTCTCGTTGTCTTTGGAAGCCTGTTTTTGGCTCACATGTTTTATCCCTCGTTGTCCTATGAGTTTATCTACCGCCTCTGGCCTTTTATCTTCATTCTGCTAGGATTGGAAGTCCTAGGGTCCAGATTGCGCAGTGAAAAAGTTCAGTTCGTGTACGACAAAGGTTCCATCTTTCTCTTAATTTTACTGACCTTTTTCTCTATGGCCTTGGCTTTCTTAGACACGGCTTTTCAGTATCACAAATTTTACCTTTAAACATACAGACCGCAGACATAAAAGCACCACGGACAAAAATGTCTGCGGTGCTTTCTGTATTCAGTCTAATGAATATTCAATAATCTCTCTCAGTGCCCTCTCATCCACTGAGAACGGGCAGTTCTTCAGTTTCTCAGCATTTTCTAGAAGTCCTCTCACCGCCTGCGCCCGTAACTCCTCTGGCATCATCACCTCGCCCAGAACACGGCCGATATAGGCGCGGAACTCTTCGATCTCCTGGAATCCTATGAGTTCCAAAAGCTCTCGGCTCGTCTGGGAATCCGCCGCCTTTAGATACCCTGGAAGAAAAATTCCCACTGCCTTGCCATGGGCAACCTTCTCCTCATAAGTCACATAGTAACTCAAACCATGAGGAAGAGAAGTCCCCGTATGAGTAATCGCCATCCCGCCCAATGTAGCAGCGTTTAGCATTTCCTGGTAATCCTCCTCTATGAGTTCTCTCTTTCTATCCAGAACATCCCGAAATTTTGACCAGATTCTCATTCCCCCACGGACCAGCATCCGACTATAGTCTGTGGCATTGCTGTTTAGATAACTCTCCAAAAAATGTCCCAGCGCGTCAATCGCTGTGGACTGCAACACACTCTCAGGAGCAAATTTCAAATAACCTGGGTCTGCCAGAGCCAATGACGGATAGATTTTATGAGAAATACTAGATTTCGTTCTCTTGGCATGAATGGTCAAAATCGCATAAGGAGTCACCTCTGACCCAGTTCCGCAGGTAGTGGGAATCTCCACCACCGGACAGGCACTGCTGTCCACCCCTTTCTGGTACAGATAATCCATATCCTGGTCAGGATGACGCATCATCAATGCAATCGCCTTCGCCGCATCCATGGGTGAACCACCGCCGATTCCAACGACAAAATCTGCTCCCTGAACTATCCCCAGGTCTCTCGCTCTCATAATTGTTTCCATCGAAGGGTTCTCCTCGATCTCATCAAACAGGATATATCCTGTCCCATTAGACTCCAAAGCCTCTTCCACATCTTTGAGAGAACCGTTGGAACGGGCAGAGTGTCTCCCTGTCACAAGCAAAGCCTTCTCTCCCAGAGCTGCCAACTCACTCCCATGTCTCTTCACGCATTGTTCTTCTGAATACACCTTCGTAGGCATATAAAAAAACATTTTTCTCACCTATCCTTTCTTCGTCTGATATATCCCCCAAAGCCAAATAAGCACGTGTGTTCTTTTAACAGTATAATACAATTTGCTTGATTTTCCAACACATTATAGTATGATAAAGATATCTCATCGTAACTATTCAGCCATGCGACTGATAAGAGCAAAAATTCGGAGCAAGCTTGCTTGCAGAGGTGTTCCACTCTTATCAGGCATATGGTGTTTCGCCACATATGCGGCAATATAAGCTGTGTAGCAGCTAATCCGAACTGTTATGGCTGAACAGTTACATTTTATCAGAACCTATTTGGGAGGACCAATATGTCATTTTATTACCATACAGAACTGCCGCTTCCCTCTGATTTCAAAGAGACTTACCCTCTCTCTGAAAAAATGAAAGAAGCCAAATGCCGGCGTGACAGAGAAATTTCCGATATTTTCACCGGTAAATCTCATCGTTTTCTGGTTATCATCGGTCCCTGCTCTGCGGACCGAGAAGACGCTGTCTGCGAGTATGTCTGTCGCCTGGCTAAAATCAGTGAGAAAACTAAAGACCGCCTGCTGATCATCCCTCGCATTTACACCAGCAAGCCCAGGACCACGGGCACAGGCTATAAAGGAATGCTTCATCAGCCAAATCCCCTCCTTTCTCCCGACCTGGCTAAAGGACTTGTGGCTGTGCGAAAGCTTCATCTGCGCGCTTTTTATGAAAGCGGCCTCAGCGCAGCCGACGAACTTCTATATCCAGAAATCCGCAGCTACCTGGATGACCTGCTGTCCTATGAGGCAGTGGGAGCTAGATCAGTGGAAAACCAACAGCATCGTCTGACTGCCAGCGGAATGGATATTCCTGTAGGAATGAAAAACCCTACCAGCGGAGATCTGTCTATCATGTTTCATGCCATCTATGCGGCTCAGCAGTCCCAACGTTTCATTTTTCGCGGACATGAAGTCACAACCGATGGAAATCCACTGGCCCACGGAATTCTAAGAGGCGGCCAAAATCGTTATGGAATGCCTCTTCCTAACTACAGTCTTCATGATCTGGAATACTGCCGCAGGGAATACGAAAAAAAGTGCCTGCAGAATATGGCGGTCCTGGTTGATACCAACCATGCCAATTCCAACAAGCACTTTAAAGAACAGATTAACATCGCTTTGGATGTGCTTCACTCCCGCCGGACAAACTCTGGACTTCACACCCTAATCAAAGGGTTACTCATCGAGAGCTATCTGGTGGAAGGCTGTCAACCCCTTTCTTCCTCCCAGACCTACGGACAGTCCATCACTGACCCTTGTCTGGGCTGGGAAGATACGGAAACTCTTCTATATCGAATCGCAGAACTCTGCGACTGATAAGCTCAGGAACCTGAATACTCATTCTGAGAATCCGATTTGTTCAAAATCTCCATGAACTCTTCTCCGGTGATCGTCTCATTTTCATAGAGATACTTCGCCAGTTCATGGAGTTTTTTCATGTTATCTCGCAGAATCTGCCGCGCCTTCTCATGCTGAGTGCTCACCAGTTCTACGACTTTCTTATCAATCAGCGTCTGAGTCTCAAAGGAACATGCCAAAGAACTGTCTCCACCCAGATACTGGTTGCTGACATTTTCCATAGCCACCATGTCAAACTCATCACTCATGCCATATCTCGTAATCATTCCCCTCGCCAACTTCGTCGCCTGCTCAATGTCATTGGACGCTCCGGTGGTGATGGAATGAAAGATCAGCTCCTCCGCTGCTCTTCCTCCTGTAAGAGTAGCAATTTTATTTTCCAGTTCTTCTTTGCTCAGCAGATAATGTTCTCCATCCTCCACCTGCATCGTATACCCTAAAGCTCCGGAAGTTCTAGGAATAATCGTAATTTTATGCACCGGCGCAGACTGTGTCTGTTTCGCCGCTACCAAAGCATGACCGATCTCATGGTAAGACACGATCAGTTTCTCTTTATTAGACAGGACACGGTTCTTCTTCTGATATCCGGCAATGACCACCTCAATGCTTTCTTCCATATCCGCCTGGGTCGCAAATCTTCTACCGCTTCGAACTGCTCTTAAAGCCGCCTCATTTACGATGTTGGCCAACTCAGCTCCGGAAGCGCCGGCGGCTGCTTTCGCAATCTCATAGAAATTCACATTATCAGCAATTTTTATCTTCTTCGCATGTACCTTTAAAATCTCTTCCCTTCCTTGCAAATCAGGGAGTTCTACTGGAATTCTCCGGTCGAAACGTCCCGGTCTTAAAAGCGCCGGGTCCAGGGAATCTGGCCGGTTCGTCGCCGCCAAAATCACGACTCCCTTAGAACCGTCAAATCCATCCATCTCCGTCAGAAGCTGGTTTAGAGTCTGCTCTCTCTCGTCGTTACCGCCGACCTGTCCATCTCTCTTCTTTCCAATCGTATCAATCTCATCAATAAACACAATGCAGGGCGCTTTCTCATTGGCCTGCTTAAACAGATCCCGCACCTTCGCGGCGCCCATACCTACAAACATCTCCACGAACTCGGAACCGGAGATGGAAAAAAATGGCACGTTAGCTTCACCTGCTACTGCCTTTGCCAGCAGAGTTTTTCCTGTACCTGGAGGTCCAACCAAAAGCGCTCCTTTCGGCATAGAAGCTCCGATGTCCCTGTATTTTTCTGGGTAATGCAGGTAATCTACAATCTCTGTCAGCAATTCCTTAGCCTCGTCTTCACCGGCCACATCTGAAAACTTAATTCCGGTGGATGACTTCACGTATATCTTCGCGTTGCTCTTTCCGAACATCATAGCTCCCGGACCGCCGCCCATACTCTTTGCCATCTTTCTGCTGAGCATCTGCCCGATAAAGACAAAAATTAAAATGGGAACAATCCAGCTAAACAGCATCGTCAACAGCGGAGACTGCTGTGTGGGAATCTCTTCCGTAAATTTTGCCCCAGATTCATATAACCTAGTTACCAAGTCCCCATCGTCAGGGATTCGTCCCGTCTTGCAGACAACCTCTTTTCCGTCTTCTTCCACGGAATAGTAAATCACATTCTCTTCCAACTGGACTTCTTCTATTTCTTTATGATCCAATCCGTCCAAAAAATCCGAATACGTGGTTTCCCGAATGCTTCCTTCCCTGATAGACGGAAACACCAATGCGTTCAGCAGCAAGAGAATCACTGCCGCAATCAAATAGTAAAACAGTATCGGTTTTTTGGGTTTGTGTTTTTCCTGCAAATCCATATAGCTTCCTCCAACGGTATCTTCAACAAGTTATCTACAATTTACTCCATTGTTTGATTTTTGTCAACTATTGATTAGTATCAAATATGTGAAAATTCTATGAAAATTCATAATTCCGTCTAAAAATAAAACAAAAGGGGATTACTTAATATTATTGATGAATATCAATTATTGACGTTTGACTATAATAAAACTATAATGATGTTATATTCTCGTAGTACAAGTATGGAGGAACTGTTATGAGCAATCCAAAAGATACCAAGATGACTCCGATCTCCGCCCTGATAGAAGTATTTCCTCTCTGTCAGAAAGTTATTCTAAATACCGTCGACTTTAAGGATCACGGTTTCACTAAGACCCAGCTTTGCATTCTACTCTCTCTGACTGCTAAATCACCGCTAACGATGTCGGAACTCGCCGCCTACATCGCATCTTCCAAGGAACAGGCGACCCGAGCTGTTGCTCCCCTGGTGAAAGCCGGCTACCTGGAACGAATTCAGGACGAAAAAAACCGTAAGCTGGTTTTGGTACAGCTGACACTCTACGGAAAAGAGATGATGCAAATCGAAGAAGTGAAATTAAAAGAGACGATGGCGGCCAAAATAAACAACCTCTCCCCTGAGGACCGGGAGGCATTCGCCCAGGCTGTGAACACCACGGTTCAAATTTTAAAAAAGCTACAGTAAAAAGCTAATGGGAAGCTAACGAGAGCTTCCCATCTTCCATGTCAAAATTCTCTATTTTAAAACTCACAGTCCCTTTATGAACTCGACCAATGTATCCACATTTTCCTCCCGAGTGGCCCAACTGGTGCAAAGGCGGATTGCACTATGGTTCTCATCCATTCGGCAGTGCGGACAATAACCAAACCTTTCGCCCAGTTTTTGTATCTGATCATCCCTCAGAATGACGAAAATCTGGTTTGTTTCATTTTCCACCAAAAAATTGAATCCCTTCTCCCGAAAAGCCCCCCGAATCCGATCGGCCATCCGGTCTCCGTGAGCTCCCAGCTTCTCATAGAGTCCGTCTTTCATCAGCTCATCAAACTGGATTCCTAGAATTCTTCCCTTCGCCAGCATACCGCCTTTTTGCTTGACGATGTACCGAAAATCCTCCTGAAGCTCCAGATTCGTCAGCACCACGGCCTCTCCCAGCAGGGCTCCCACCTTCGTGCCACCTATGTAGAAGGCATCGCAGTACTTCGCGATCTTAGCCAATGTCAGATCATTGTCCTTTGCGGCAAGACCGTATCCCAGACGTGCCCCATCCATATACAGGTACAGGCCGTACCTTTGGCAGACCTCATGAAGTTTTCTCAACTCTCTTTCATGGTAGATCGTGCCCAGCTCCGTGGGATTGGAGATATAGACCAGCTTTGGCTTCGTCACATGCTCAAAAGCATCATTTTCCAAAACTTGCTCCCGGTACAGCTCCTCCACCTGGGAAGCGGTCAGTTTTCCGTCCAGAGACGGCACCGTGAGAATCTTATGGCCTGTGGCCTCCACTGCTCCGGTCTCATGTCCATTGATATGGGCGGTGACCGCTCCTATGGCCGACTGATGAGGCCGCAGCGCAGCTGCGATCACCGTCAGATTTGCCTGCGTACCTCCTGACAAAAAATATACTTTCGCCTGGGGAGCCTCACACAACTTCTGAATTCTTTCTTGAGCCGACAGGCAGTATAGGTCTTCCCCATAACCTGCCGTCTGCTCCATATTCGTCTCCGCCAGACGTCGGAGAATCGACTCATGCGCTCCTTCATTATAATCACAGTTAAATAAAATCATATCAAATCTCCTTTAAAAACGCCCGATAACCTCTGTATGCCTCATAAATGTCTACTTTGCTGGCTACCTCGTAAGGTGCATGCATGTTCTGGACTGCCACTCCGCTGTCGATAACTTCCATCCCGTAGTTTGCCAGAATATAGGCGATCGTGCCGCCTCCTCCTTGGTCAACCTTGCCAAGCTCCGCGGTCTGATAGGAGACATCTTCCTGGTCAAACACCCTGCGCAGACGGGCGATGTACTCCGCGTTGGCATCGTTGGAGCCGGATTTTCCCCGGGCCCCGGTATACTTATTAAAGGTCAGCCCCAGCCCGAAATAAGCGCTGTTGTTCTTTTCCATCACTTCTGGATAGTTGGGGTCAAAAGCCGCGCTCACATCGGAGGATAACATGCAGGAATTGCGCAGCGCCCTCCTTACTTTCAGCTCACTGTATTCTCCCATGCAGTTGAGCACCTCGGCCACTGCATTTTCAAAAAAGCGGGACTGCATTCCAGTGGCTCCCACACTTCCGATCTCCTCTTTGTCCACCAACAGACACACACAGGTTTTCTCAGGCATCTCCAGGTCCAAAAGAGCCTGGTAAGATGGATACGCACAAATTCTGTCGTCATGTCCGTAGGCGATCAGCATACTGCGGTCCAACCCATAATCCCTGGCCTCACCTGCCGGAACCGCCTCCAATTCCGCCGACTGAAAATCCTCCTCCAAAATTCCGTACTTTTCTTCCAGAAGTCTTAGAACCATCTTCTTGACCGGCTCCTTTTCTTCTCCCTCCAACGGAATACTTCCTACCAGGATATTTAAGCTCTCTCCTTCAATTACCTTGTCTGCTGTTTTCTCCATCTGAGTTCTCCCCAAATGTGGAAGCAGATCTGAGATGCCCAGCACCGGGTCCGATGCCTCCTCCCCCAGCGCAACCTGTACAGTACTGCCGTCTTTTTTTGCCACCACACCGTGAAGCGCCAGCGGTAGAGCTACCCATTGGTATTTTTTTACGCCTCCATAATAATGGGTCTTTAGCATACTCAGCCCTCCGTCCTCATACAGAGGATTCTGTTTTAAGTCCAGACGCGGAGAATCCACGTGTGCCCCCACAATGTTCATTCCCGCTTCCATTGGCTTTTTACCCAGACAGAAAAGAACAATACTCTTGCCCATAATCGCGGAATACACTTTATCCCCCGGCCTTAGAGTCTCACCCTGGGCAATCACCTCTTCTAAATCCCGATAGCCACGTTCCTTGGCATCGGCAATTACCTGGGCAACACATTCCCGTTCTGTCTTGCAGGCGCTAATAAATCTACGATAGCCTTCGCAAAATTCAAAAATCTCTTTCTTATCCTGATATTTCAGCCATGCGTTTCTGCGCTCCATAATTCTTCTTTTCTCTCCTCTCTTTTTCTGCCGCGCGCTCCTGGAATTCCCCTTGTCCTTAGGTCTCCATCCCGTGCGCCAATTCATAGTCTAAAATCTTCTTTGCATTTTTTTGTTCCGTGGAATTCAGTAGCGCTGTATCGTTAAATTGACTCCCCGGAATACTCGGCACATACCAACTCTTACTGCGAAAATGCGAATCCAGACCAGGCGTATCAAACATTCGACCATGACGGGCATAGATCTCATTTCTCGCCACCTTCAGCTCCCACTCCGTCTTATCGGCAAAGTCCGCCTCGGTCAGCTCTCTAACTGCACTGTCTGGAAAGATGTAGTCATTACCCAGATACCCTCCCGTGCTAGACATAGCCGGTGCGGTTGCAAGCACAGGCGTAGCCGTCGGTACAGGAGTAGGCATAGGTGTCGGTGTAGCCTGAGGTGTAAACTCACTTTCCACAGTATCCTCATCCGTATCCTTTTGTTCATCCGCCTGCTGACTCTCAGCCACCGTCTCTTCTTCCTCAGAGTTCAGACTCAGCAGCGCTTTCAGCTCAAATGCGATAAACACTACCAGCAATGTCACCACCACACCTAAAACCACATAAAGCCAGGGCTTGTTATTTTTTTTCGGTGAATTGCCGCCAGAATAGCCCGATTCCCCACGATAGCTCTCTCTATATGGTTCTGATTCCCCATATGACTGATGATTATACCACTGACTATCATAATTTTGCTCCGTGAAATCTTCTCTGCTTCGGCTTTCTTTCCCATAACGGGGCTGTTGATAAGCCGTCTCATAGTAAGCGACCGTCTTATCCTCGTCCTGTTCATGGTAGGCAACGGTTTTCTCCTCTTCCTCGTGATAAGCCACTGTCTTGTCTAAATCACCGTAAGGTTTTCCTGAATTCTGACTTTTTACCGGCGCGCCGCAGTTTTGGCAGTACATCATCCCGTTCTCCAATTTCGCACCACATCGCTCACAAAACATACTCTCTCCCCCTTACCTCTTACTTAGTCAAAAGCTTTCTGATATCTTATTGTAACACTTTTCTCTTGTCATCTCAATTACTGGATTCCGAAAAAACTCCCGCCTTCTCACAATAAAGATTGGCTTCACCCCCTGAACCGTATATAATGTTATACGATACCTGTAAATACAACACACTGCGAAAAGAGGGAAAACTGAATGAAGCGCATCTTATTTGTCGAAGACGACCTCAGCCTGATACATGGCCTTTCTTATGCTCTGAAAAAGCAAGGGTACGAGCTCCATATCGCACGGACCTACCTGGAAGCCAAAACACTATGGAGCAAAATAAACTGTGATCTGATTATCCTAGATGTATCGCTTCCAGACGGTTCCGGCTACGACCTGTGCCAGGACATCAGAAAAACATCCAAGGTACCAATTCTGTTTCTCACGGCTGCCGACGAGGAGACCGAGATTACCATGGGGCTTGACATCGGAGGCGACGACTATATCACAAAACCTTTCAAGCTGGCGGTTTTGCTCTCCAGAATCAACGCTCTTCTGCGCAGGAGCGAAAACTTCAGTCAGCCCAGTATAGAACTAAACTCCAACGGAATTCAAGTACAAATGCTGAAACGGGAAGTATTCAAGGACGGGATGAAAATCCAGCTAACTGCCGGCGAATATAAACTGCTATGCTTTTTTATGGAAAACCCAAATATTGTTCTTTCACCGGAACAGATTCTGGGCAGACTCTGGGACTGTGAGGAAAACTATATAGACAACAGTTCCCTCACCGTATATATCCGAAGATTGCGGGCAAAAATCGAAGATAACCCAAAAACCCCCAGCAGAATCGTCACGGTCCGGCGCATGGGCTACAAATGGAATATCCTAGATGGAGGTGAAGTATGAACGTATTGGCAAATCAAAAAATCAGACGGCTTTTTCACGTTCTGACTCTTATCCTTGTTCTTTTTGCCCTATTTTGCATTGTCTTTATAAAGCTTACGCCTAAATACGCATCTTTTAGCGTATTAATCTTATCTCTATGCACAGGACTTGGCATATTGACAGCTGTCTTTCACTATTTTTCTGAACAGGACAAACTCATAGAAAATGCCATCGTACAGATGAGAGAATTCCTTGGCAAAAACCAAGAAGCGCGAATCGAATGTGACCAGGAAGGCGAGCTCTACCTCCTGTTTCACGAGATCAATTCCCTGGCTGCTGTCCTAAAAGCTCATGCTGAAAATGAAAAAGCGCAAAAAAAATATTTGAAAGATACCCTCTCCAACATCTCTCACCAACTAAAGACTCCCTTGGCCGCCCTGAATATCTATAACGGGATTATGCAGGAAGAATCCAAAGCGCTGCCCACCATCCAGGAGTTCCTTTCCCTGTCCGAACAAGAATTGGACCGAATCGAGACACTCGTGCAAAATTTGCTAAAAATCGCAAAACTTGACTCCGGCACCATTGTGATGGGCAAACACGCTGAAATGATCGCTGAAATGATGGATGATATCCAAAGACGATTCGCCTACCGCGCAAAACAGGAGGAAAAAATTTTTCTTCTCTTGGGAAACGATTCCGTAACCTTTCCATGCGATCGCAACTGGTTTTTAGAAGCGATCGGCAACATTGTCAAAAATGCTTTCGATCACACAGAAAAAGGCGATACCATTCAGATTGAATGGAAACAGTTTGCGTCTGTGGTCCAAATCCTCATAAAAGACAACGGAAGCGGTATCCACCCAGAGGATCTTCCCCATATCTTTAAGAGATTTTACCGCAGTCGTTTCTCTCAGGATGTTCAAGGCGTCGGCCTTGGCCTTTCTCTTGCAAAAACGATTGTCGAAGCCCACAGCGGAACCATCGAAGCAGACAGTTATCCAGGAGGTGGCACAACCTTCACCATCAGCTTTCTAATTTCTGCATCAGAATAGATCATTTCCTACAAAATTGTAGGCTGTCTGTCACCTGACAGTCATGTCGGTGTATTAACCTTTCTATATCAAGACAGAAAGAGGTGTAAACCAATGAATTTACTGGAAGTAAAATCCGTCTCTAAAACTTACGGTGACGGTGAAACTTGTGTCCGTGCATTGAAAAGAGTCACTTTTTCCGTACCGAAAGGAGAATTTGTCGCGATCGTCGGGGAATCCGGTTCTGGAAAAAGTACGCTCCTGAACATGGTAGGCGCCCTCGATGTACCGACAGCCGGCAAGGTATTCATCGACGGCAAAGACATCTTCGCCATGAAGGAGAGCAGTCTGACTATCTTTCGCCGCAGAAACATCGGCTTCGTTTTCCAGAGTTTTAATCTAATACCTGAACTGACGGTGGAGCAAAACATCATCTTTCCCGTACTTTTAGACTACCAAAAACCGGACCGAAAATACCTGGAAGAACTGCTCACAGTACTACGCTTAAGAGACCGCCGGCACCATCTGCCCAATCAACTCTCCGGCGGACAGCAGCAGCGTGTGGCGATCGGACGTGCCCTGATCACAAGGCCATCACTGATTCTCGCCGACGAGCCCACCGGCAATCTGGACACACGCAATACCAGTGAAGTGATCTCTCTGCTAAAAGAAGCCTCAAAACAGTATGAACAAACAGTAATCCTAATTACCCACAGCCGAAGCATTGCTCAGACTGCGGACCGGATACTCCAAGTCTCTGACGGAGTTGTCACTGATTTTGGGAGGTGCTATGAATGAAAAGCTATCTCAGCCTAATCCCTATCTTTGCCAAAGTCCACCGCCGTCAGAATCGTATGACCCTCCTGTGCATTGTTTTTTCCGTATTTTTAGTTACTTCCGTCTTCAGCATGGCAGAAATGGGAGTCAGGATGGAACAGACCAGACTGCTGTCCAAGCACGGAAACGTTAGCCTGCAAGATTTAAGCCACAGTGAAATGGTTCAGTCACTCTACCTGGCCGCAGTCATTCTGTTCGTACTGATACTGGTCGCCGGAGTACTGATGATCTCTAGCAGCCTCAACAGTACCGTGGCCCAGAGGACAAAATTTTTCGGAATGATGCGCTGCATCGGAATGAGTCGTCAGCAGATTATTCGCTTTGTGAGACTAGAAGCTCTCAACTGGTGCAAAACAGCAATTCCGGCAGGAGTGTTGCTTGGAATTTTGGCTGCTTGGATTCTGTGCGCAGCTTTACGTTTCCTCGTAGGAGAAGAATTTTCTTACATTCCTCTCTTTGGAATCAGTAAAATCGGGATCGCCAGCGGAATCCTCATGGGACTTATCACGGTATTACTCGCCGCCAGCTCTCCTGCCAGAAAAGCTTCAAAAGTCTCCCCCATCGCAGCCGTCGCTGGAAACCCGGAATACAAAAAGAAGCTGCATCATGCGGCTAGCACACGTTTTTTCAAGATTGAAACCACCCTTGGCATCTCCCACGCGGTTTCTTCCAAAAAAAACTTAACCCTCATGATGAGCTCCTTCGCCCTGAGTATTCTTCTTTTTCTGTGTTTCTCGGTTCTGGTCGATTTCGTCGGCTATCTCATGCCCCAGTCCTCCAGCGCCGCTGACATTACCATATCCACCAAGGATGACTCCAATTCTCTGGACAGCCAGCTGCCTGACACCATCTGCAATATGGAAGGCGTAAAACGTATCTTTGGACGCAGAAGCTGCTTCCAGCTTCCCGTAAAACGGAACGAGAAATCCGGCTCTGACACCGCAGATCTCATCTCCTACGATAATTTTGACCTAGAATGCCTTGCAAAAGACGATATGCTGAAAACGGGCAGCGATCTCTCAAAAGTGTACGAAAACGACAATTATGTCCTTGCAACCTGGGATAAAGACAGCCCTCTCAAAATCGGAGATCAAATACAGATCGCTGGCACAGAGCTTATCATCGCAGGTCTATTGAAATACGATCCCTTCAGCAGTGATGGGCTCACTGACGGGCAAATCACCCTGATCGCCTCCAGCGCCACCTTCGTCCGACTGACCGGTATTTCTGATTACTCGCTCATTCTGATACAGACTACAAAGAACGCGTCGGACGGGGATGTCGCTGCGATCCAGGACCTTATAGGCAGCAGCGGTGTCTTTCATGACAGCCGCAGTCAAAGCACTACAGGAACCTACACAGCCTTTGTGTTCTGCATATACGGGTTCCTGGCCGTCATCACTTTAGTCACCATCCTAAACATCGTCAACACCATCTCCATGAGTGTCTCCGCCAGAATCAAAGCTTATGGAATTATGCGTGCTGTCGGTATGGATGAACATAAAATATCCAAAATGATCGTTGCCGAAGCGTTTACCTATGCTCTGTCCGGCTGTCTTGTCGGCTGTGCGGTAGGACTGCCGGCAAATAAATGGCTGTACGACTGCCTCATCACTTCACACTTTGACTATGCAACCTGGACCCTTCCGGTCAAGCCTCTGCTGATGATACTTTTGTTCCTCTTTCTCGCAGTCGCCGCGGCATCCTGTGCACCGTCAAAACGAATACGAAGCCTGTCTGCCGTCGAAATGATCAACGATCAGTAGCGCCTTCTGCTCTGCCCTACTCCGTATATTCGTCAAACTCCGCCGATTTCTTTGCTGTCTCGGGGATTCCTAAAGCGGGAGTCCCCGCTAATTTACTGGTCATGCTGAAAATCTTCCATTCGCCGTCATAGCAGTCCACAGTAAATCCCTGGATATAGGAAGTCTCTCCCACCGTGTACAATGCCACATATTCTCTGCGCTCCTGTGCCCCGTAAACAGCTCCTTCTTTGTTCAGCTCTTTCTGAGTCTCATCCGTATTTTGTTTCTTCTGAGCCGCCAGCTCTACTCTCTCCACGGACAGCTTTTTTAAATTCTTACTGTCCACATTTTCTACGTATTCCTTTTTGCTAAGTCCCAGCTTTTTCCACGGAGTGACCCCTTCCGCCGAGAGCCGGCCGGCCGTCTCGCCCAAGCCAATGACACGGATTGTGGAAGCAACCTGGTCTGCCGCCTGCCCTTCCAGCTTTCTTTGATTAATCAGAAGCACCTTTTCATCCTCCGCAGGAAGCAAAGTGTCCGCGGATTCCTGGTCATAAACCTCCACATATTTTTCATACTGAAAATTCCCGGCCGCCTCTTCAGAAGAAAAACAGGCCAAAGCCCCTTCCATATCCTGTGCTTCCAGTTGTTCCAGTAGACTGCCAACGATCTTCTCCGGAGAGCTGGTGTCTATTCCTTTGCTGTGCTTCGCAGCCACAAACAGAATTAGAGACACCAACAAAATTACCGCAAACACTGAAAATGCCGCTGCCAGCGGAATTAGACTTTTGGGAAGTCCGCTTTGTCTCTTCCCGGAATTTCTTCTCCCCTTTAAGTCTTTCTTGACCTGTTTCCCCTGCTCAAAATTCCGGCGAGGCGGTGTCTTAGGCATCCCTGTTTTTTTCCGTCCTTGTTCCGCCTGACCAGCCCTCGGCACGGGCTTTTGTACAGGCCGTCCGCATTTTCCGCAGAAGCTACTTCCACTTTTCAGCGGTTCCCCACAATACTTACAAAAATTTGCCATTTTTTCTCCTCCAATCCCTTTTTCTTTTCCATCACAATACTTCTATCCATGCAAGAAAATCACAGGCAGATTCTAAAATCAATTCTTCCCCAGAAAGAGGGTGTCTCATCCATACTTTTGCCGCATGTAGCCCAAGTTTTTTGTGTCTGTCTCCTGCAATCTTCTGCTCATTCTCCAAAGTCTTTGCAAAATCGTCCTGTTCCCCCAGTCCATAGATCACATCGTTGACTAGTGGATGTCCGATACTCTGCATATGAACCCGTATCTGATGGGTTCTTCCAGTATATAGCCGGCAGCTTACCAGTGCATATCCTCTGTTCTGGGCAATCACATGGTACTGAGTTTTTGCCGGTTTACCCTGAGCGCAGACTTTCATTTTCAGAGGATGTCCTTGAACCCGCGCGATCGGTTCTCGAAGGAACCCGTCAAAATCTGAAAACTCCCCGTGGACCAACGCTAGGTATTCCTTTCCAAAAATCCCCCTGTCACGCTGCCAGGAAAGTTTCTGCGCTGCTATCTTATGTTTCGCAGCCACCACGATTCCTGATGTGTCCTTATCCAGCCGTCCAATGATTCGAACGGAAGTGTTTTCCTGACGGTTTTGAAAATGCCAAACCAACTGATTCGCCAGGGAATCTCTGTAATGCATCCCGCTGGGATGGCACACCTGACCAGAACGCTTTTCTACGATAACCAAAGATTCATCCTCATAGAGAACCCGCGGTTCCTCTTTCAACTCTTCTAGCGTGCCTCCCTGTCTGTCCATCAGACTAACCGCTAAAGTCTCTCCTCTTCTAAGCCAATCCGTGCTCCTCCTTTGGCATCCGTCCACGCTCAAACCATTCTCCTGAAACTTCAAACGGCTGATCTGCTTCCTGTTCAATCCCAACTCTCTTTTCAGAATTCGCTCAATAGAATCTTCCTGCTTAGAATCTCTGACATAATAATACCACATTTTTCCCATCCTGCCGTAAATTTCTCTTTCCTCTATTTCACCACTTTTTCCTATTAAAGCACCATAATTTAAAATTTTTTAGATATTTTCTACAATATATTGAATTCCACAAAAAGATATGCTATAATAATTTCACATAAAGCCGAAGTTAATCTATATTCGGTATGTTCATTTCTTCCTATATGTATGAAAAAGACTTCCGTCTCTGAGACCAACCAAAGGCTCTCATCGCGGAAGTCTTTTTCATTTAACTCTTCGTCATAGGTTTTCTATTCTCCTCTGCTGTCCCCGTCACTGTCCGCAAAGCCAGATCGCTCGCCCATTGGATGATTTTCGGATATCTAATGACACGACGCACCAAATCCAGAAAATGAGAACACAAAAGTGTCGCTGCCACTAAGACCAGCTCGATTAATAGTGCATGTTTGAATGAGTAGAGCCAACCCTCAAACCAAATTCCCCGGAAAAACGTGTGTATAAAAAACATATCACCGGAATGATTTCCCAGATAAATCAAAACCCTTTGAACTGGTTTCATATGGTCCAAAATGGAATAGGCCAGCAGAATCAAAAGAAAGCCCAAAAGCCCCACCAGCGGATATTCCATATATTTGACTCCCCAAGAGGACTTTCTCACATAGGCCACAGCCGCAGCCAACAGAAGCGTCCAGGTCACTTTGAGCAGTCCGTCCAAAACTGGTTTCTTACACCAGGACCAATTCTTATATCTCTCCAAAATTCCCTGATCTGCACAGCAGATGGCCAATGGAACCACCAGCAGATATCTAGACATATTCTTTCCTGTGTCCAACAGCATCGGAGGCAGCATCACAAACAATCCTATGAGCACAAGTCCGCCAAATCTTCGATAGACAGCCAAAAGCAGCGGCAGCAATACCACCAACAGCACCGCCAAGCTGATATACCACCAAGTCCCGATGTGTTTGGCCGTCCCAAAGAACTCACTCAGCCCCAGAGCTTCCACGGCCATGTTAGCCGCGACTCTTGGAACAGAAGAGCCATACGCTGAAAAAGAAGAGGGACTCAAAATCAAGGACGCAACCTCACAAAAAGCAAACGGAATCCAAAAAGAAGACATCAGCTTTATATATCTGACACAGACAAACTCTGTACACTGTCTGGAAGTCATCCGGTAATCTGGAAACGCTTTTTTCGCAGATACGGTCATTCCATAGACGGACAGAAACAAAAACATGGACACGCATACATTCATCTGACCTGCCAAATACATGCCAAATTCTTTTGAGAACGGATAAAAACTTACATCCACTCCCTGCATCCTGTCTATCGTTGAAAAACAATGGTAGGCAAACATTAAAAGAATTGCAATTCCTTTTACTGCCGAGGTATCTTTCTTCGAAAAACTCATCTGTTCTTCCTCTTCATTCTGTAAATCAGGAGTTTCCCCTGTCGCACAAAAGTATACCATCTAACTATAGGAATTGCAATTCTTCATTTTTCCATTTACGAAAGAGCCTTCACCTCTCACGCAACCTCTAAAGTACTGGTCGCCTCCGCCATCTCTTCCCCGATATTTAAGATATGGTCTCCGATTCTCTCAAAGTCCGTCAACATCTCAGAATAGATCACACAGCCCTCATCAGAACACTTACCGGTACGCATGCGGTCCATCTGGCGTTTTCTACACTGATCTGTCATATCATCAAATTCTTGCTCGATCTCCACGATCTCCTCATATCCCTCATGGGTTGGATGTCCGATACAGCTTAACAGCTTCATCGCCTGCATACTCATCTCATGCATCGCATCCAGCTCATTCATTGCGGTCTTAGATAGACTGATTTCCTTTTTCTTCAGCATCTGCGTGTATTCACACAAATTCATCGCATGATCTCCCACCCGTTCTAGGTTCGTGGAAGTCTTAAAATAGGCACTAATCAGCCGTGAATCCTCCTCGTTGGTCTCCGTCACAATGATATTCGATATATACTTTGAGATTTCTTTGTTCAGGTAATCAATATATTCCTCTCTTTGGGAAACCTCATCTAAATACTCTGGTTTCTCCTCCTTGATTGCTCGGAAACTCAAATCTACATTTTTCTGAACCATATCCGCCATTCTCTCTAGCTCCTTACGGATACCATTGATCGCGATCGAAGAGTTACCAATGGAACGTTCTCCTTTGTTTTCCATATAGCGGATGTATTCCAAATGCATCTCCTCATCGTTCTCTCCTTGTTTTTCCGGCAGAATCCGTTTTGCCAGTCGAGCCAGATAACTGCCAAACGGAACCAACAACAAGGTTGTCGTAATATTGAACAGTGTGTGCATATTGGCAATCTGGGATGCTGGGTTCCCCGGCGTAAGATTCTCGATCACATGTGCCAGCGGGAAGAAAATGCAGATGACTGTAAAAATAATAGTACCTATGATGTTGAACATCAAATGGATAATCGTCGCACGTTTTGCATTTCTGCTGGTTCCGATAGATGCTAAAACCGCTGTGATACAGGTACCGATATTCTGGCCAAACAAAACAAACACTGCACTAGACAGACTGATCGCACCACTGACTGCCAATGCCTGTAGGATACCCACAGACGCAGAAGAAGACTGAATCAATGCTGTAAACGCTGCACCGGCTAAGATTCCCAAAATTGGATTTGAAAACTTGGTCATCAGGCTGACAAATGCCTCTGAGTCTCTCAACGGCATCATCGCACTGCTCATCATTTCCATGCCAATGAACAGGATACCTAACCCTGCAATAATCATTCCGTAATGGTGAAGCTTAGGATTTTTCAGGAAAACTACCATTGCCACACCTAAAAACGCAAACATCGGAGCGATAGCTCCCACATCCAGGGCAATCAACTGACCTGTGATTGTAGTACCAATGTTCGCACCCATGATAATCCAAACCGCCTGCTCCAGTCTCATCATCCCTGAATTTACAAAGCCTACGACCATAACTGTCGTCGCCGATGAAGACTGAATCACCGCTGTGATACCTGCACCCACAGCAATTCCTAGAAAACGGTTCGCTGTCAATTTTTCCAGAATTTTTTTCATTTTGTTTCCAGCTGCTGCTTCCAAGCCATTGCTCATCATCTGCATTCCGTACAGAAACAGTGCCAGTCCACCCAAAAGACTTAAAATATCTGTGATTTCCACCTTGTTCCCTCCATACTCTTTTGTATAACCACAACTTTTTGGTTACCTTTGTCGTCTCCCTCCTCAGAAAGGCTTTTCAGAATTATTATCTCTCGGTCAAATTTCTTTCTTCCTTAGGATTTCCACAATCGCAATTTATTATGATACGATTAATTTTATCATAACATCGAAGCCCTGTTCGTCAATAGATTACACATAGATTTTACATTACATTGATTAATATTTTACATTCCTTCCATTTTCACCTAAAAATAGCCGCTTTTTCCTCAAAATCGTTCGTCTTTATCTTTTATATTTTACATTCAAAAAATTTTCCTTACACTGATTACTCGACACATTTACATATATGAAAACAGCGCCCAAGGATTTCAATAATACTAAAATTGTAACGATTCAGGCATAACCGCTCGAATTAGCTGCTGCGCAGCTTATATCGCCACATATGCGGCGAAATCCTCGCTTATGGCTAAGCGCCATATGCCTGATAAGAGACAAACTTCTCTGCAAGCAAGCTTGCTCCGGATTTTTGTTCTTCTCAATCGCATGGCTGAATAGTTACAAAAAATTTGTATATTTATACTATAAAACTTTACATAACAAAAGCTTTATGCTAAAATATGTATAAATAGTCACTAAAAAATCCGCCGAGTGTTATACAAAACAACGGGAGAACCAATCTCTGGGGTGAATTCTTTTTGAAAGAGAACCTTCTTCTCTAACCCGTCAGCTAATCTCGTAGGCGAAGAAGGTTTTGTTCTGTGAAAAAATTTCTATATCTATCCTAAATCAGCATAGTTCACACAATCTTTTTCGCCGTTCATCTTTTCGTGGACGGTTTTTTCACGTCATAAGATAAGTTTTTTCATGCTAACGTGTGAAAGCTTACTCCTATAAATAAACGATATTTCAATCATAAAATTTCAAACGTTTTTATGAAACTCGGCTCCACCAAAGAAAGGAGTTATCGTATGCTCGAGCTTACATTGCTGGACCTTCTTATCATCGGAGCCTACCTGATCGGTATGCTTCTCGTGGGCGTTTATTTCGTAAAACGCATTAAGAACCCTGGAGACTACTATGTTGCCGGCAGAACCTTAGGCCCTGTAGTACTGACTGCCACCGTATGCGCTACAATCATAGGCGGAAGTGCTATGATGGGACGCGCCGGACTCGCCTTCACTGACGGATTCAAATGTGTGATGACTGCTGTTCCCTATCTAATTGGTATGTTCATCTTTTCCGGTCTGGCCGGACGAATTCAAAAGGTCGGAGCTACCTATGGAATTACTTCCATTCCCGAACTTTTCTCTCGGCGCTTCGGAAAATCCTCCAAGTGCATCCTGGCAGTCATGGTCGCCTTGACAATGATGGGAACTGTGGCAGCACAGGTGACTGCCACGGCTACGATCATCCGCCTTCTGGGAGATCAGGTGGGAATTTCTTATGAGATGGGCGCTCTAATTGCCACGATTATTTTCTTCGTCTACACTGCCGCCTCCGGATTATTCGGCGTCGTGTACACCGATGTCCTGCAATTTTTTATGCTACTGATCTTCGTCTATCTCATGGTACCGACAGCCAGTGTGATCGAGATCGGAAGCATCTCCGAGTTCTGGACCAACCTAGACAAGAGTTATCTGATTCCTCGCATAGACGGCGAAATTCTGGGAGACATTGTGACCTACCTGGTATTCACCATGGCCGGCGCTGAGATGTGGCAACGCTCCTTCGCCGCAAAAGACGCCAAATCCGCGCGCAGAGGCATGTTCTGTGGAACCGCCGTCTATGCCGTGACGATCTTTCTGATTCTCTTCATGGGATTAGCCGCACAACAGATACTTCCCACCGTGGTGAGCGATTACGGTAGTCCTGATGCCGTGATTCCTGCCCTAGCTGTGAAGGTTCTGCCTCCTGGTCTCACCGGTCTAGCTGTGGCCGGAATTCTCTCCGTTATGATGAGTACGGCTGACAGCTACCTCCTAGTGTCTGTACAGACCTGTGTACACGACCTAGGCAAGACTGTGAAAAAAGATATGGATTCCAAGATGGAAATCCTTTTATCCAGAATTTTCTCCATAATTCTGGCCCTGGGAGCCCTTATCATCGCGCTTTACATCAAGAGCGCCTACGATGTGCTGATGTTCGCCTGGTCCTTCTACGCGGCAGCCGCCGGCCTGCCCGCTCTGGCCGCTCTCTACTGGAAGAAAGCCACGACTGCTGGTATCCTGTCAGCGATGATCGGCGGCTTTGTGGTATGCGTCGGCTGGAAACTGGCAGGACAGCCCTTCGGCCTCGGAGCCGCCGTCCCGGGCGCGATTGCCTGTGGAGTCTTGCTGCTCACCGTAAGCCTCGCTACTTGTAAAAAACACCCCTCTGTAATGCTGGAATAGTCAACATAAGAACAAAGGGGCAAATCTACTTCAATTATGTAATAGGAAAGAACTTTCATGCATTAATGTGGCAAAGTCTTTCCTAATTACATAAAAAAAGATGCAGATTCTTTGTCTTTGAATTCTGCATCTTTTTTCTGTCATCGCGTAGGATATTCGTGTGACAAGTTCTTTTCTGTGACATACCTCTGGACAATCTTATGGACTTCCTCGATCACTCTTTTGCGGGTCTCCACCGGTGTCCAGGCCATATGAGGTGTAATCAGCAGTCTACTGCTGTCCTGTATCTGAAGAAGCGGATTCTCAGGGTTCATGGGTTCCTGGGACAACACATCCAGACCGGCCGCCCGAAGTTGCCCCGTCTTCAAGGCTTCCGCCAAATCTCCCTCATCCACAATCGGTCCCCTACCCACATTGATTAGAATCCCGGTGGGTTTCATTTTCGCAAAGGCCCTCCTATCCAAAAGTCCTTCCGTCTTCTCATTCAAAGGCGCGTGAATAGACAGGATATCCGAGCGGGCAAGGAGCCCGTCCAAATCTACACACTCATAAGGCTGCTCCCGGTTTTCCCCGGAGGTGGAGTAATAAATCACGTTACATCCAAAATTCTCTGCCAGTGCTGCCACTCTCCTGCCGATCGCACCCATCCCTATGATTCCCCAGGTCTTTCCCTGCAATTCAAACAGACCTCTCTCAAACTCATACAAACCTTCCGTGCCGCAATACCCTCCACTTTTTACAAAGCGATCATAGTAACAAATCTTATGAATCAATGCCAGAGCCAGAGCAAACGTGTGCTGTGCCACTGCATTGGTAGAATACCCTCTGACATTTTCTACCTGGATTCCCCGACTCCTGACATAATCCCAATCAATCATATTCGTCCCTGTAGCCGTTATGGCGATAAGTTTTAGATTCCCTGCGTCTTTCAAAGACTCCTCATTCATCCGCAGACGGTTGATCACCACAACCTCCGCATCCGCCACTCTCCTAGGCACCTCCTCAGAAAGCGTTGTATCGTAGCAGACCACCTCGCCAAATTTCTCGAACGCAGACAGATCGATATCCTTTCCCACTGCTACTCTCTCTAAAAACACAATCTTCATCCTCTATCCCTCTCTAAATTAATTCTGTCACCAGCTTTACCATCAAAATCGCCAGCACTACCAGGATTATCGGCCGAACAATCTTCGTCCCGTTCTTAATCACCATCCCTGCTCCGATATAATGGCCTGCGATGCTGAACACGGAGGCAGCCAATCCCAGCGTAAAAAGAATCTTTCCATTCATGAAAAAAGTCACAAAAGCTGACACGTTAGAGGCCAGGTTCACCAGCTTAACATTGCCCGCCGCAGTCCGCACATCCATCCTGGCAAGCCCCGTGTAGACCAGCAACAGAAACGTCCCCGTCCCTGGGCCATAGAAGCCGTCATATCCGCCAATCACAAAAGCTGCCACAGTGACAATCACATATCGGATCACTCCCTGGACCTCCTGCTTACCGTCTTGCCCCATCTCCTTGTTCTTCAGGACATAGAAGGCAGCTACCGGAAGAACGCAGAGCAGGACAATTTTCATCACCCTCTCATCTACCATCAAGGCCAGATGCGCCCCGATGGAAGAACCGATTAACGAGGCGACAATCGTAGGCAGGACAATCTTTCCGTCCATAAATCGATTCCGGCACAGGCGGAATGTGGAAAAGCAGGTTCCTGTCATGGAGGAAAGCTTGTTCGTCCCAATGGACATATGTACCGGTACGCCCGCCAAGATATAAGCCGGAAGTGTAATCAGCCCTCCTCCGCCGCCGATGGCATCTACTAAGGCCCCCAAAAAGACCAGAGGACATACAATCAAGAAAGTAATAGGAGTCAGTTCCATAAATTTTCATCCTTCCCGTTTTTAAGCCGGTCCCTATACTCTTTGCGGACCGGCTCAAATTTACTTTCTTTTATTTTAACAGATTACAGCAGAGAAGTCCAGAAATAATCAATACTGTTTTTTCTCCATAACATGCAAACTAATTCTGTAGGAAATCCACAGTAGGGCCAGCAACACCGCAACCAGCAGACCATAGCTGAAAACGCTGTGAGCGGCAATCCACTCTACAGTCCCGCTGGCATCCACATTGGCTCTTTCCATGAATTTTGCACTTCCAATCGCCACACACAAAATCACTGCGACAGCAATCACAATCACAAGTCTTCCTTTCTCTCCTCCATATTTAAGCTGGACCGGCAGCATCAATGCCAGCATCGCAAATAAAACGGTCAGATAGAGCAGACACTCCCAGATAAAATCTACAGGTGCTGTCCCTCGATTTCTCACAGCTGTGACGATTCCCACTACCACAGCGGACACAAGCCAAAAACCAATTCCATTCAACAGACCCAGACAGTATTTCTCCTTTACATAGATCTTTCTGGTGACTGGCAAAGTCAGCAAAAACTGTATTCCTTTCCCGCCCTCATCCTGGCTCAGAGTCGAAAGTACCATAAAAGCCGACATGATGGTCATATAGCTGATCACAAAGCCCTCACCCCCTGAATTAGTAATCAGCAACAAAAGCCCAATCACTGCCATCATGCCCGCGAATTTCTTCATCTCCAGCAGCATATAAAAATCTTTCATCAGAAGTCCTCTCATACCCCTTCTCCTTTCACCAACATCATAATCACATTATCCATGGAACCAGTCTCCACCACCATGTCCGGATAATTTTCCAAAAAGAACTGACCGTGCCGTGTCAGACAGTTGTAACCATAACTTTCCTTTTTGACTCTAAGCAGGTACTTTCGTTCCAGTCTCCGGTATTGCGCTTCGCTCACCTTCAGTAGAGCATAATTGTTGAGGAGTACGTCCGTCTCCTCATGAAGAATCACTTTTCCCCCATGTATCATATAGAGATCGTCGCACAGACCCTCCAAATCGCTAGAAATATGAGAGCTGATCAGAATCGACCTCGTGCCATCTTCCATATATGTCCTGAGCATATCTAGAATTTCTCCTCTCGCCACCACATCCAACCCCGCTGTCGGCTCATCCAGAATCAAAAGTCTGGGATTGTGACTGATTGCAGTCAGCAGCTTCAGTTTCGCGGACATACCGGTGGAAAATTCTCTTAGCTTTTTATCCCCAGGAAGTCCGAAACGACCACAGAGCTTTAAAAATTCCCCGCCGGAAAACTGTGGATACATCTGCTCCATGACACTAGCAATCTGCCTCACGTTCAGCCCATCATAGAAACTACTCCCTGCAAGCACCACGCCAATCTTTTCTCTGTCCTTCTGATTCAATTCCTGGTGATCTTTTCCCATCACCGTGATCTTGCCAGAATCCACAGAAATCAAATCCAAAATGGCTTTGAAAGTCGTGGTCTTTCCTGCTCCGTTCTGCCCGATCAGACCTGTAATATATCCCTCTGGAACTTCCAACGAACAGTCTAGCAGAAATCCCGGGTATTGCTTCCTCACGTTTTCCAATTTCAGCATCTTATTCATCCTCCATAATCAAGTCAAACAGTTCTCGAATCTCTTCATCCTTCATCCCGCAGATCCTGGCTCTGCGCACTGCCACCTCCAGATCTGCCTCTACTTCTTTTCGGTGTTCCTCCATCAACAGCTCTTGATTCGTGCTCGCCACAAAACTTCCCTTTCCATGGACAGTCGTGACAAAGCCCTCTTCTTCCAGACGATCATAGGCCTTTTTGACCGTCAAGGCGCTGATTCTCAGCTCTTTAGAAAGCCCTCTCACCGATGGCAGCATCGTGTGTTCTCTCAGCTCCCCAGCAATAATCAGGGATTTTATCTGTTCTACAATCTGCTCATAAATGGGCTGTTGAGAAGAGTTATTGATTATTATTTTCATATTGCCCTCCTGTTAATAAACAGTATATAACAGTATATATCACTTGTCAATTTCTTTTTTTAGGAAATCCAACGGTATTTTTTAGTAAATAAAAAAGCCTGTGAGAGCTCCCACTCTCACAGACTTTTTCATTTTTTCTCCTTTCTCCGGTTCAGCAGCTGCCTCTCCGCCGCTAACACTTTCTCGTATCCATTGATCTTCTGATTCAGACGGTCCAATGAAGCCTGCATCTCATTCATCTTCGCCGTCAGACGTTCCCGCTGCTCGATCAGAATCTCCTTGCGTGCATCAATGGTGGCATCCCCCTGCTGGAAGAGCTCCACATACTCCACCAGTGCCTCGATCTGAACTCCAGCCTTTCTCATACAGATCATCAGCTCAATCCACTGGCAGGATGCCTCGTCATAGTTTCGTATCCCACTTTTGTTTCTGGGAACGGGTGGTATCAGGCCGATTCTCTCATAGTAGCGCAGCGTATCCGCCGAAATTTCATATTTTCTGCTCACCTCAGCGATGGTCATCCCTTCACCTCCCGGTGCCAAACACTTCTCTTGCCTGTCTCATGTTTTCAATCACTGCCACCTCAAAGGGACATCTCTTCTCACAGGCCCCACACTCTACACATTCATCGGCCTTGTGAGCCAAAAGCTGATAGTGCTCTCTCACAGTCTCTGGCACACTGCCCTGGGCCTTAGAAAGATTTAAAAACTTTGTAACCGCAGCCACATCGATTTCCTTAGGACAAGGCGCACAGTGGCCACAGTACATACAGTGGCCCTTCCAGCTCATCCTAGGAAAACCAGCAAATGCCTTGGCAAAGTCCCTATCCTCCTCTGAGGCTGTCACATAAGCCAGACTTTCCTGCAGCTCCTGCTCTGTGCGGGCTCCTGACAGCACGGTGGCCACCGCCGGCCTAGTCAGAGCATAATGGATGCACTGACAGGGCGTCAGGGATTTTCCTGCGGGAGACAGCTGTTCATTCAGAAGATCTCCTCCTCCAAAAGCTTTCATGACGGTGATTCCAACCCCAAGCCTGCTGCAAGTCTCATAGAGCTCCTGCCTGTCTGCATCCATATTTAAAAGCTGCCCCTGATAATTCTTTTCATCCCAGAGCTCCTCACAGTTCTCACTGGCCGGCTGCAAATCGTAGCAGGGGTTCACACTGAACATCAACACCTGAATCAGGCCACTCTTTACCGCTTCCAAAGCAACCACAGGATTATGGCTGCTCAGGCCGATACACTGTATTACGCCCCGCTCTCTCAAATCACGGGCATACTCCATGACCGCCCCTTCTGAGACGGCCTGCCAGTCCTCCATTGTGTCCACATAGTGGACCATGCCGATCTCTACATGATCTGTCTCCAGGCGCAGCAGCAAATCCTCAAAACCCGCCTTCACCTCCTGAATGTTTCGTGTCCTCTCATACTGCCCGTTCTTCCAGATTGTGCACAGATGAGCCTGCAGGAGGAACCTCTCCCGCCGTCCTCTCAGAGCCTTCCCAAGCCCGCTTCTGACCTGAGGATTTGGCGTATACAAATCCAGGTAATTCACACCTTCCCGTTCCATCAAATCCACCAGTCCCGCGATCTGTTTCTCATTTTTGTCCACAAACCCTTCGCAGCCCATTCCAATCTCACTGACTTCCAAAGTGGTATTTCCCAGTCTCCGATAATCCATTTCTTTCTCCTCCAACTTATTTGTATTCTCAGAATACCACTTGGAGCCTACTCTAAGTCAAGAAGAAATTACTCCAGACTATCTGCCCCAAAGGCCCAGGGTAAAAGTTCCCGAATACTCGTGGTCTTCGCCACCCCATCGCTCATCAGATAAATTGGCGTATCCGGGTCCAGCAGTTCCGCCAAGACTTGACGGCAAGCCCCGCAGGGAGTCACCAATGTCCTTCCCTCACTGACAATCGCCAGCTCTTCGATATCTTCCTTCCGATATCCCCGGGAATACGCGCCATATACCGCGTTTCTCTCCGCACACATACTCGACCCATAAGCCGCGTTCTCCACGTTGGCCCCGGGAATGAACTCCCCGTCTGCCAGTTTCACACAGGCACCCACACGATAATTTGAATAGGGGGCATACGCATTTTCCATGGCCTCGTAAGCTTTTATCAAAATTTCTTTCATTTTCCAACCCTCGTTTCAATCTGAACAAAGTGGGTAAGCACATTCCAGCTCTCCTTCCCCTCAGTCTTTGAGGGGCGCGTCCCACTTTACGCGCCGCCGTAACACCGCTTTGCGGTGCACTACCTTATTGCAATGTGCGCATCCTTAGCGGAGCGTTTATGTGATAGGAAAAAACTTTCACGCATTAGCGTAACAAGTTTTTTCTCATCCCATTAAAAAGTCTGCTGCTCCTGGCGAATCAAAATTCTCAATGCCTCCACCGCAGTCTGAATCGCCCTTTCCGTGTCATGCACCACGGGATTTTCCAACCCTGCTTTTTCTCTCTCCTGGTTTGCCATAGTCAAAAATACCGCCCCACAGCGCACCCCCAGGGCTGCGCCCACGGTGAACAGAGCGGCTCCCTCCATCTCTGACGCCAGGCAGCCCAAACGTTTCCACGCCTCCCACTTCGCACTCAGCTCATAGCCTACTGGACTCGCTTCAGGGGAATGCTGTCCATAAAAAGAGTCTTTGCTCTGAACTACGCCCACATGGTATCTCTGTCCCAGCTTCCTCGCTCCCTCCGCCAGAGCAGACACCACCCGGAAATCTGCCACGGCGGGATACTCGATGGGAGCATACTCTCGGCTAGTCCCCTCCATACGCACAGAGCCTAGGGCAATCACTGTATCTCCGCTTTGAATCTGCTTCTGCATCCCGCCGCAAGTGCCCACGCGGATAAAGGTGTCCGCTCCTGCTTTCACCAGCTCCTCCACCGCAATCGCCGTGGACGGGCCTCCGATTCCCGTGGAAGTCACGCTCACCTTTTGTCCATCCAAAAAACCGGTGTAAGTCACGAATTCCCGGTTATCCGCCACAAATCGGGAGTCCTCAAAATGTTTTGCGATTTTTTCACACCGTTTAGGGTCTCCCGGAAGAATCACATATCTTCCCACATCCCCTTTTTTAAGTCCAATGTGGTATTGAAGCCCTTCTTCTGCGTATTTCATACCTTCACCTCTCCTTTTTACATTTTTCTATCTTAAAAAATCAAACTCATATCATACCAGACTGCCCCTCCATGGACAGACTGGGAAACTCCCTCATTTCGGTATCCAAACCTTTCATAAAACGGCAAGAGTTCCTCCTTGCAGGTCAGAAGACACCCCTTCCTGCCCTGGACCTTCGCGTCTGCAATGACCTGACGCATCACCAAAGACGCATACCCTTGTCCCTGGTACTCAGGAAGCGTATTCACACCAAAAATCGCCTGCCATTCCCCGCCTTCCTCATGAAGCTCCGCTCGACAAAACATCTCGTCGCGGATGGTTCGCTCATTGGTCACCATGCCATTGATGAAGGTAACTATTTTTCCTTTTTTTTCCAAGATCCAAAAATGATCTGGGTAAACCTCCAGCCTTCTTCTCATCTCCTCGGCTGACGCAGCCTCCGCCTCCGGAAAACAGCGTGCCTCAATCCTCGCAAGTTCCTTCAAATCCCCAGCCATAGCTGTTCTGATTTTCATTTTGTTTCCTCCAATCTTTTTGCCTCACACTTTGGTCTTCTCACGGAAGGGGAATCTGAATTGTCACTCGATGTCCGTCCTCCTCAATCTCAAGCCTTCCTCCATGGGCATTTACAATCTGCTTGACAATCCTAAGCCCCATGATATGTCTCTTTGGCTCTTCTCCCCCTTCATTGATATAACGACAGATCTCAGCCGGTATCCCCTGGCCCGTGTCTGTGACCGCCACCCTCATCCACTTTTTCGAGCAGTCCGCCTCCACGTCAATCTCACAGCCTTCTTCGTTGTGCCGGACACAGTTGCCAATTACATTTCGAAAGGCCCTGGCCATCAACTTCTCATCCATCTTCAAGTTCAGAGATTCAAACTCCCTGCTGACGCGCAGCTGAATCGGATAGCTCCCCTCCTCCATAACAATGGAATTCAGCAAGTCCGCAACCGCTTTGCGCAAAATTTGAACCGGATACACCTGCTCCATCCTCAGAGGTTGCATATGATATTCCAGCTTTGAAGTAAGGTTCAAATCTTCAATCAGATCTCGAATTTTCAGACTTTCTTGCCGTATCACAGACGCTTCCTTCCGAATCTTCTCATCTGTGCAGGCCTGCTCCTCCAACAGATTGGAGTACCCCAGTACCAAAGACAGTGGAGTTCTGATATCGTGGGACACTCCGCTAATCCACTCTGTGCGGGCCTCATCCCGTCTGCTCAGCATTTTAGCCTGTTTTTTCAGCTTATCGGAAGTCTGATTAATGCTGCGAGCAAACTCCCGCATACTTCCAGTCTCTGACAAGAGAACCTCCCGACCGGCAGCCAGATCTTCCATAGCTACTGTGAAAACCATCATTTTACGGTAATAGCGATATCCCAGAAATCCAATGGTCAGCAGAGTGAAAAGAATAAAAATCAGAAAAGCATTCCTAAACAGCGAAAGTGTCATATAGAAAGTATCAAAATCCTGATAGAAACTGTAGCGAAAGACGCTTCCCGCAGGATAACCGAGCACCAGGAGCTGCCCATTGATCTCCCAGGACGTCACTGGATAATCTCCCAGATACCATCTCGAAAAACTTGCTATTTCCGCCGCTGAATAATTGTGATTCAATTCCCTGGGAAGACGATAACTCCAGGTAATCTCTCCTCCCTCATTTAAAAGCATCAAAAATTCCGCCCCGGCCTGCTTTGCCATTTCCTCCACCTGCCGTACATTCACAATTTCCTTGTCCGCATTCAATTTCATATTCTCAGCCAGCGTCTGTACCGAGTATTTTTGAAAATTTTCACTTTTCACATAACTCTTTCCCGCCGACCACGCAACCATGGCAAAGACCAGACTTAAAAAAAGGAAAATAATCGCCACCGCCGAGCCTGTATACTTCAAATATATCTTAATCAAGCCTTTCATCTATGCCTTCCTCTCACTCTTTTAAAAGCCGATATCCCAATCCTTTCACGGTAATCAAATACCGGGGACTGGAGGGATTTTCCTCAATTTTCTCCCTCAGCTTTCGGATATGTACCATCAGGGTATTTTCATATCCATAGTAGTTTTCACCCCACACAGATTCTGAGAGCAGATCAAAGGTTAGAATTCTGCCTCGATTCTCCAAAAACAGCTTCAAAAGCTGAAATTCCTTGTTGGTCAGTCCCAGCTCCTTCGTCTGACTGCCGTCAGGAATCCGTACCACACCGGCTACCAAATCCACCTCTCTCTCTCCAATCTGATACCTTAATTCCTCCCAGGAATCCTCCTCTCGATAAGTTCTCCGAAGAATCGCCGCCACACGCAGAGTCAACTCCTTGGGCAGAAACGGTTTTGTCATATAGTCATCCGCCCCTAAGCCAAGCCCGGTAATCCTATCTTCATTCCCGTCTCTGGCAGAGAGAAACAATACGGGCAGATCGGTGCACTTTTGGATTCTCTGAAAAAAGGAGAAGCCGTCCTCTCCTGGAAAGTTCACATCTAAAATCATAAGATCTGGTTTTTCTCTTTGAATCTCCATCTCGGCACCCGCGCAGCTATAGACAGCTCTGACCTGCTCATAGCCTTCTTCTCGCAGGATACCCTCCAACAGTTCACAGAGCTCACGATTATCATCCACAATCAGTAATTTTGCCTGTCTCATCCTTTTTACGTTACTGGATGCAGTAACTCTCACCTCCATCTCTTTTCTATATTATAAGTATATTTTCATCCTCTTAAAAGTCCTGATTTCGAAAATTAAGGGAAATTTAAGAGACAATGCTGGATTTGCGCTGTTTCGCGTATCCTTAGTGGAGCATCTATGTTATAGGAAAAGCCTTGTCACACCTCAACGTGACAAGGCTTTCCTATAACATAAAAAAACTGCTAACAATATTATTATCTAACAGTCTTTAGTCTTTGTTGTTCTACCGATACCCAGCAACTCTGTCCAACAAAGTCTTCATCTGTCCCACCATCTCGTATAGTAGATCAGTGCAATCACTTCCGCCTCCCTATTTCTTTTATAACCTTGGCTGGAACCCCGCCTGCTATCACTCTTGGCGGAATATCTTTTGTCACCACTGCTCCGGCAGCTACAATCGCTCCATCTCCGATGGTAACTCCTTGAGTTACCGTCACGTTTGCTCCAATCCAGACATTTTTCCCAATGTAAATCGGCTTTGGAAGTAAATCCGCTCTGTGCTCTGGGTCTTGTTCATGATTCAACGTAGCCAGAGTGACGCAGTGACCAATCAACGTACCGTCGCCGATATAAATACCACCTTGGTCCTGAAAATGACAGCTGGAATTGATGAAAACCTGTCTGCCCAAATGTATATTTTTACCGCAGTCCGTGTAAAAAGGCGGAAACAGGCCAAAACTCTCATCTACCTCTTTTCCTATCAGCTCTGAGAATAGCTCTCGAATTTCCTCCGGTTCATGGTACCCTTGATTCAGACATGCCGTCACCTTCATCGCCTCAAAACTTAGCTTTGTCATATACCGATGTGTCTCTGAACCCGCAGCAATTTTCTCACCCGAATTCATTATTTCAATAAATCTCCCTGTCTCCATAAATGCCCGTCTCCTTTCTCACCCATCTTTATACTACACAATACCTCTGCATCGCCTCAATGGACATTTTACACTCAGAAGGCGTGGTTATCAAATACTTGTACTTAATAAATTTATATAGTCCTCGTCCATACGATCTTCCAAACTTAACTTTAAACACATTTCTTAAGTTTATTCGCAGATTACATTCCTATTTTTTACTCTTTCTATTAATATATCATTTCCTAAAAAAATCCTTGAAACTCCCCGTTTTACGGAATTTCAAGGATTAACCTCAGCGTTCTTTTATCCTATTTTTCCTCCAGCACGGAAGTACAATGGGCACACCGCGTAGCTTCAAGAGGAATTTCACTCAGACAAAATGGACATACTTTCGTAGAAATCTTTTCAACCGCCTCCTCTTTCTTCTGCCCTAGCGACATCAATTTGTTGATTCCTTTTAAAAGGCAAAATAACACAAACGCCAGAATCAAAAAATTCACAAAATCCGATATAAATTTTGATCCAAAACCGGCGATATTCTGTAAAGTATAAGTTTCTGCCCCTGTTATGAAATTCAAAAGCGGATTAATACCATTATCGGTAAGAGATGTCACAATTCCTGTAAATCCACCACCGATAATAACACCAACTGCCATATCCATCATATTTCCCCTGAGAGCAAATGCTTTAAACTCTTCAATAAACTTTTTCATCTGTATATTATCTCCTTATCATCTCGCAATTCAGACAAAACCCGTGGGTATTATTCCCACGGGTCTCACTCACTTCGTTATAAATATATTTGGGATTTAAAATTCTCTCAATTTCCTGCCATCTGTTTTGCGACTTCCTCAGCAAAGTTCTCTTCTCTCTTCTCGATTCCCTCGCCGGTCTCCCAACGAACAAAACCTTTGATCGTGATCTTTGCATTGTTTTCTTTCGCAACGCTCTCTACGTATTTGCCAACCGGCTGTTTTCCGTCTTCAGCCTTTACATATACCTGATCCAGCAGACAGATCTCTTTCAGCTCTTTATTGATACGTCCCATAACCATACCATTGATGATCTTATCGTTTGCATCTGGTTTCTCATTCTTAGCCTGTACAGTCAGAATCTCTTTTTCATGCTCGATATAAGAAGCGTCCACCTCATCTCTGCTGGTATACAGAGGTTTCAAAGCTGCACACTGCATAGCCACGTTCTTAGCCATCTCGCGAACTGCATCGTTCACAACATCAGTCTCGACATCCACAAGCACGCCGATTTTTCCACCCATATGAGTATAAGAAGCGACAAAACCATTTTCCTCAGTCATCTGATAGAATCTGCGGATGTTCATATTCTCACCGATCACTGCGATCTGTCCAGCCAGAGCTTCATTTACAGTCTTAGAAGTATCGAACTTCCATGGCTCAGCCAGAAAAGCCTCGATATCTGTTGCGCTGGTATCCATAGCCTGCTCAGCCACCTGTGCCACATAATTCTGGAATTTCTCATTCTTCGCAACGAAGTCGGTTTCCGCATTGACCTCAACGGCAACTGCCTTTTTGTCATCAGCAGATACTAGAACTTTTACCAGACCTTCAGCCGCAATACGGCTGGCTTTCTTCTGTGCGGTAGCCAGTCCTTTTTCTCTCAGGAACTCGACTGCTTTATCCATATCGCCTTCTGTCGCTGTAAGAGCCTTCTTACAGTCCATCATTCCGGCGCCGGTCATCTCTCTTAACTCTTTTACCATTGCTGCTGTGATAGCCATCTCAAATTCCTCCTAATTTTATGTTCTTACTCTTCCTCAGCCTGTGTCTCTTCCACAAACTCTTCCTCGGTTACCTCTGCCTCCTCAGCAGTACCCTGGTTCGCCTCGATCACAGCATCTGCCATCTTGGATACGATCAGTTTTACCGCACGAATCGCGTCGTCATTTCCTGGAATTACATAATCCAGTTCTTCTGGGTCACAGTTCGTATCACAGATTCCGATCAGCGGAATCCCAAGGCTGTGAGCTTCCTGAACACAAATTCTCTCCTTCTTCGGATCTACAACAAAAATAGCATCTGGAATCTTCTTCATTTCTTTGATTCCGCCCAGGTTCTTCTGCAGCTTCGCCATCTCTTTTCTCAGCTCGATAACCTCTTTCTTAGGCAGAACATCAAACGTTCCATCAGCCTCCATAGCCTCAATCTCTTTTAATCTTCCAATTCTGCTCTGAATAGTCTTGAAGTTGGTCAGCATACCGCCCAACCATCTCTCATTTACATAGAACATTCCGCAGCGCTCTGCCTCAGTCTTGATGGCATCCTGAGCCTGTTTCTTAGTTCCCACAAACAGAATGGTTCCACCGTCTGCCACGATATCTGCTACTGCATTGTAAGCATCGTCAACCATTCCCACAGACTGCTGCAAGTCGATGATGTAGATACCGTTACGCTCGGTGTAGATATATGGAGCCATTTTCGGGTTCCATCTTCTGGTCTGATGTCCAAAATGAACACCTGCTTCTAAAAGTTGTTTCATTGAAATAACGCCCATTTTAAAAATCTCCTTTTGGTTTTTCTTCCGCATAATTCCTATTTTTCTGAAACCTGCCGACGTTTTACAGGCACCGTTCTTCAAAATCCTTATGCGTGTTTATTTTTTTGCGACTCTCAGAGTATAGCACAAAACCTTTACTTGCGCAAGCTCTTTTCCCGGAAAATGCCCAAAATATGCCGCTATCCACACTTTTATTCTCTTTAATTTTAATAAAGCTGGGAAATGAACAGCTCTCACTTCCCAGCTTTCAGTATCCCCCTGATAATAAAATAAAATTAACCGTCTTTTTTATCAAGGTTTACAAAGGGTGTCTCATATTACCTTATTCTTCAGGCACTAAATAATACCCATAGCGAATATTCTGTTCTGAACCAGCCTTATCCTTTAATACGATTTCCACATTCCGACTGAGATCTCTTACATCCAACCATGCTGTCCAAGTATTCGCCAACTTCAGTCTAGGAAGCAGTTTCTTGATATCTTCCTGGTTTGTATATGTCTCCATCTCTTCTTGGTTCTCTTCATCCCATTGATAGATATTAATCTGTTCGATCTGAGACAATTTCAACTCATCCTTTGGCTCAATTCCTAGTTCTTTCAGATATTCACAAGTTCTGCTGAATCCTGGATAAATCAGTAATGCCTCATTTCCATACCCATCGCTACTAAACATTGCGGATATTATATTGCTGTACGAGACATTGAGAACGCCTATGGGTTCTTCCTCAAAGACTGAGCTATCTGCTTCCTGTACGTCCTGAGCAAGCAAGCTTAAAAGCTTATTCTTTTCCTGGCCGGTTTTCATCGCAATTTCACCTTGACTGTACACAGTATAATAAACACCGTTTTCATAGCCGATATCCGTCACATATTTGCTTTTCTCTTCTAACTGAGGGTAAAGCGCCTCTTTCAGCTGTCCTGTCTTCGGAATAGTCTGAGCAGCCTCTTTTAGAGCTTCCTGCATCACACTATAGGATCTATATACCTTCTTTCCGTTTTTCAGGCAATAGCGTACTTGAATCTGTATCTCCTCGTTCTCCGATGTTTTTTCATCCAAATTATTTATCGTGTTCTCAATCAAATCATACATTCTATCTCCGGCATCCAATTTCAAATAATCACTCTCGGAATCTGTATGATTCTCAAAAGTCACCAGATCTCCTTGTTTCGTCAAATGTACATGGTAACTCCCTGTCAGACTTTCTGAAGATACATCCAAACTTTCTAGCTTATCCTGGGCCGGAAGATAACGGTCATATCCTATCAAATCCGCTTTATAAATCACACAGATCACAGCGACCACAACCGCTGAAATTCCTAAGTGACCCAGATGTCTGAAAAACTTTCGAAAATCCGCATAATAGATCACTTCTATCACACCATGAATAATCACTAGCCCCACTACCATAGAGATTACCCACCAAATATTTTGGTGCTTTATTACCATCTCATGTCCTATAAGTCCCACAATCAAAACCAGAGGGATTTCAATGAAATACTGAATGACACGCGCTGCCATAGAAAATGCCATAGAATGCCCTGCCGCTTCTGTAGGTCTCCTGTGATAGATCCAATAGTTTAAGATCAAAAGCAAAATTCCCACTGTCAAACCGCCAATCAGCAATACCAGCACAGATTCTCCATTTCTATTTCTGTCAGCTACATTTACCCACCAGCTCAATGGAGAACCATAATTTTCCAGCACCTTGAAAATTCCGCCTGCCTTTGCATACTCAGCTGCACAAGTCTTGAAAAATACTGATTCATATCCTTTGAACATCTGCATAAGCGCAGGCATATAGACAAGCAGTACGCAGGAACCCAATATTCCAACCAACACTCTGCCTGTCAACATCATTGCCAGTAAACTGACCCCATAGACCAACAAAAACAGCACAGAATACCCCACAATATTTAGCAAACCAAGTTTTACGAAGTGAAAACTGAAATAGCCATGTGAAGCTCCCACGCAAATTGCAAGAAAAACAGCTAAAATTAGCGGTACGATAAAGCTTAGCAATCCAGCCCACACATGCTGCCAATAAATCTGTCCTCGCTTGACCGGAAGGCTGTGATAACAATCCAACTTCTTCTTAGAATGAAGATATTCAAATCCTGCCACTGCACAGATCAATCCTGCCACCACTGCCACAATCCCTGTGTGCATGTTCATTCCTGAGACAGCCAGAAATCTCTCATATCCTCTCTGAATCATCTCATAAGTAAGTTTTTGGTCACACCACAAATCAAATTGAATCATCAGATAAATTGGATATAAGACAATCAATCCTACCGTCACCAGCGCTGGAATCCATATCCGTTGTTTCAAGTTCTCTTTCACCATACTAGAAGAGAAGATTCTTGACTTCATAGCCAGCCACCTCCGTTTCGCTGATAAAGATTTCTTCCAAGGTTAACGGGATGATTTCGCAGAAAAGCGGATTTTTGCTCTGAATTCTCTCCATAATTTCTGTCTTCGTCCCTCTCGCCGTAATCATAAGTAAAGATCCCTGTCTCTCACATGCCAGGATGTCCAACTCTTTTCTAAGCTGTTCCTCCATTCGCTCTTCTGTCAGCACGCATTGAACTTTGTGGATATGGAACTTCATATCCTCTAAATCTCTCGACAGCAAAATTCCTCCTTGGTGCAGCAGACCCACATGGTCACAGATATCCTCTAATTCCCTTAAATTGTGAGATGCTATTACCGGTGTAAAATTTCTATTTAAAATTTCTGAAGCCATCAGGCTTTTTACAGCCTGACGCATCACAGGGTCTAACCCGTCAAAAGTCTCGTCACACAGCAAGTATTTGGTATTGGCATTCAACCCCAAAAGCAGACTGAGCTGCTTTTTCATGCCTTTGGAAAATGTATGTATTTTCCGGTCACTTTTCAGATTAAACTGCGAGAGCATTTTATAAAATCTTGTGGAGTCAAAAGCCGGGTAATATCTGCGATAAAACTCTTCCATCGCTGAGGGCGTGGCGTTTGCCGGAAAATAGCTATCATCAGATATATAAAATACCTGCTCTTTCATTTTGGGATTTTCATAAATCTGCTCTCCATCCACCGTGATTTCTCCTTCATCCGGTCTGAGGATTCCACAGATCATCCGCATCAACGTACTTTTTCCTGCACCATTGGTTCCCACCAATCCAAAAATTTCCCCTTCTACTATCTTCATCGTCAAATCCGAAACTGCCTGCACATCCTCGAACCTTTTGTTTATCTCTTTTATCTCAATCATAAGCCTTCCTCCTCATAATATGCTGCTACCTGTTCCAGCAATTCTTCTTTGGAAATTCCCAGCTTCTTACAGAGGCGCACTATCTTTTTCAAATCCCTGTAATATAATTCTTTTTGACGTTGAATCAATTCCACATTTGGCGAGACAAAATTCCCCCGGCCTTTGACAGGGTATATGAACCCTTGCTGTTCCAATTCCGCATAAGCCCGCTGTATTGTGTTTGGATTAATAGACAGCTCCATAGCCAGCTTTCTTACCGATGGAAGCTGACTATCCGGAGCAAGAACTCCTCGGACTATGAGGAGCTGAATTTTCTCCACCACTTGTTCATAGATGGGCCTTCTATCTTGATAGTCCAATATAATCATGGCATAGCTCCTTTCCCGGCAATATAATCGGCATGTATTCCGTGTTTTAAGTGTATTATATATCTTAGTACACTCATTATAGTTTATTCTGCCTTTTCTGTCAACACAAAAATGAAAGCAAAGTGGACCTCTCACGCTAATATTTGAAAAATTCTTTCCTCTAACAAACAAAGTGGACAAGCCCACTTTAACTCCCCCATCCCCTCAATCTTTGAGGGGTGCAGTCCCACTTTGCGCGCCGCCGCAACACCGCCTTGCGGTGAAATTCCTTATTTCAGCGTGCGCATCCTGAGCGGAGCGTTTATGTAATAAGAAAGGGCTTTCACGCATTAGCGTGACAAGGTCTTTCCTATAATAAATAACACCACCCCTGGCTCTTTAACCAGGAATGGTGTCACAATCCTCTCTCAGCTCTCGCTGGCAGTTCTGCTCTTCTATTTATTTTCTACAAAAGCTCTATAAATTGCCTTGATCGCAGTATTGAAATCACGGTCTTCTATACCAATAATAATGTTCAGTTCACTAGAACCCTGGTCAATCATCTTCACATTGACTTTTTCTTTTGCCAATGCTTCAAAGATTTTACCTGCTGTACCACTGCTGGATTTCATTCCACGGCCTACGACTGCAAGCAAAGCCAAATCTGATTCCATCTCCACAAAATCTGGCTGAACAGCCCGATGAATTGCTGCAATCACCTGTTGCTCTTTATCTTCGAATTCCTCCTGGTGAACGTAAACAGTCAACGTGTCAATCCCTGAGGGCATATGTTCAAAGGAAACTCCGCAGTTTTCAAAAGCTTCCAACACTTTTCTGCCAAAACCAATCTCCGAATTCATCATTGACTTCTCAATATTGATAGAACAGAAGCCTTTTTTACCCGCAATACCTGTGATGGTATACTTCGGCTTTTTGCATGTACTTTCCACAATCATCGTTCCTGGATCCTGTGGAGCATTGGTATTTTTGATATTGATCGGTATACCTTCTTTGCGCACTGGGAAAATCGCATCTTCATGGAGGACCGTAGCCCCCATATAGGACAGTTCTCTTAATTCTCTGTAAGTAATCGTCTCGATGGATTCTGGGTCTTTTACGATTCTTGGATCGGTTATCAAAAATCCTGATACATCCGTCCAATTTTCATACAGATCTGCATGAATAGCGCTGGCCACAATAGAGCCAGTTACATCCGAACCACCTCTGGAAAAGGTCTTAATTGTCCCGTCTGGTTTAGCCCCATAGAATCCAGGCACCACTGCATTTTCACAGACACTCAGCCTTTTCCCCATCAGTTCCTGGGTTTTTTCAGCTAAAAAGTTTCCATTTTCATCAAAGCAAATTCCTTCCGACGGGTCCACGAACTCATATCCCAAATAAACTGCCATAATTTTTCCATTGAGATATTCCCCTCTGGAAGCTGCGTAGTCTTCACCCGCCTTATTTTTAAAGTTTTCCTCGATCACCTGAAATTCCTCGTCCAGAGACATATTCAGTTCCAGCCCATCAATGATCTCATTATATCTTTCTTTTATTACCTTCAATTCATTGGCAAACTCTTTGCCCGCTGCCGCAAGCGCATAACATCCATACAGCATATCCGTCACTTTCACGTCATCTGAGTAACGCTTTCCAGGTGCGGACGGCACCACATACCGCCTGCTGGCATCACTGTGGATAATATCACCGACTTTTTTAAACTGCTGAGCATTGGCCAGCGAACTTCCTCCGAATTTTACCACTTTTCTCATCTTTTTCGGTTCCTCCTCATCTCTTCTGAATAAGTCTATCTTAGTGGTTTCCATTGAAAATGTCCAGTAAAAATTTCTGCTCAGATCATTTTTCACTTTTGCCCTCAGTTTTCTTCTCATCCATGTCCGCCAGCAGGAAAGGAAAGGTATTATGTGAATTGAACATATTCGAATCATATGAGAGAACAAAGTGGGCAAGCCCACTTCAACTCCCCACCCCTCAATCTTTGCGGGGCGCGTCCTACTTTGCGCGCCGCCGCAACACCGCCTTGCGGTGAAATTCCTCATTGTGGCGTGTGCATCCATAGCGGAGCGTTTATGTTATAGAAAAGGATTTTCACGCTTCAGCGTGACAAGATCTTTCCTATAACAGGACAAAAAGGGGATTTTCGTCCCCTTTTTCCCTACCGGCAAATAACGTAGAAAAAAGCTGAAACCCTTGATTTTCCAAGGAATTTCAGCTTTTCTCTTATTACTCTCACTCATAAAAAACTGCCGCAGACCGGAATCGAACCGGTACGAAGTTTAACCCTCGCAGGATTTTAAGTCCTGTGCGTCTGCCAGTTCCGCCACTGCGGCATCTCTTGTGCTTCCTCAGCTCCCCACGGACATGCACACTTGGTACTGTCCCGCTAGCCTCACACAAATGGACGGGGGTGGATTCGAACCACCGAAGCAATTTGCAGCAGATTTACAGTCTGTCCCCTTTGGCCACTCGGGAACCCGTCCGTGTACTCTAATGATACAAGCCTCATCATTTCTGACGGGTATAATTATATAAGATTCTTTGCAAAAAAGCAAGGGTTTTCTCTATTTCTTTTGTATTTATTGTAACATTTCGTTACAGTCCAGATCTCCAATATCCCGCAAGGTGTTTTGTACATTTTGTACAAAAATCCCGAGACATATTCGCGCCAGACTGCTGTTTACAGCAGTTTGTGTGCGTCGCAAAGCGTGTTACTGTTCACGAGCCGCAAGTGAGTGAACAGTAACAACGTTTAGTCCTTATGATAGAGTACAACCGCACTGTAAGCCGGAAGCTTTAGCCGCAAAACTCCTGCGATGGCCGTACAGGTAATCGGTTCCACCGTAAATCCCTCTCTGGTAGTCATCACCAATTGTCTCAAATCCTCATTGTAAAATCTCGAAATTCCTACATTCCAGACAGGAATTTCCACTTCATTTTCTTTCTCATCGTTGTTGACAGAAACAATCACCTGCTCATCAAAGGAAAATCTTCCATAACTCAGCGTTTGATATCCATTCTGCAAAAATAGTAGAGAACCTGACTTCAGCACTTCATACTTTTTGTGAAGCTGAATCATTATCTTATGAAAGGCCAAAAGTTCCTGGTTCTCTCTTCCCCAAGGGTAAGTACGCCGATTGTCAGGATCGGTAAACCCACAGACACCTACCTCATCTCCGTAATAGACAGTAGGTGCCCCCGGCCATGTCATCTGAATTACCACCGCTTCGCGCATCACCGCCGGATTAATCCCCTCTTCTGCCGCATAGTGCCCAAGATGCTGAACTCTTCCCACCTTCCGGTTTGTTCTCGTCAAAAACCTGGAATGATCATGGTTTGACAGTTCATTCATTGCCGTCTGCAAAGAACCTGTGTGAAAATTCGACATATGCGTTTTCATCGCGCCGATAAAAGCATCACTGTTTCCTAGAAGATCATGCCGATACTCGTCGCTGTGTTTCTCCATACCTGTCAGAAACCAGGTCACTGGCTCCATAAACGCATCGTAGTTCATCACCGTGTCCCATTCATCTCCCCGCAGCCATCCTCTGGAATCTCCATAGTGCTCTGCTAAAATAATTGCTTCTGGATTTGCCTCTTTCACAGCTTTGCGAAAATCTTTCCAAAATCGGTGATTAAACTCATTCCCATATCCTAAATCTGCCGCCACATCCAGGCGCCATCCGTCTGTATTATAGGGCGGAGATACCCATTTCTTTCCAATATCCAAAATATACTGATACAATTCTGGTGAATTTTCATAGTTGAGCTTCGGAAGGGTATCAAAAGCCCACCATCCATCATAGGTAGGGTTATAAGGCCATCTGCTCTCATCAAAAAACTTAAAATAAGAACGGTAAGGACTATCCGCAGACACATACGCCCCCTTAGGGTACCCTTCCTGACCTTCGTAGATTCTCTCCCGATCCATCCACTTATTGAAAGAACCACAGTGGTTGAACACTCCGTCTAAGATAATTCTCATTCCACGGGCATGAACCTCCTCCACCAACCGAGCTAAAAGCTGATTGCTGGCCTCTAGATTTTCCTTATTAGTCACCCGCTGAATATATTTTGTCGCACGTATATTTTCTCGGTCTCCCTCGTGAAGACATTCCCCGCCGTCGCTGACAATTTTCCCATAGTGAGGGTCTACATAGTCATAGTCCTGACAGTCGTATTTATGGTTACTCGGAGATACAAAAATCGGATTCAAATAGAGTACCTCTACTCCCAAATCCTGCAAATAGTCCAATTTATTTAGGATTCCCTGCAAGTCTCCACCATAGAACTCTCTGACGCCCATCATAGCCGGCAACTTTTCCCAATCGTCAACCTTCACACTGTAGTCACCAATGTAAAAATACTCCCTGGTCTCCACATCGTTGGTTTTGTCACCGTTGCAGAAACGGTCCACATAAATCTGATAGAAAACAGCCCCTTTGGCCCAGTCAGGAGTTTTAAAACCTGGCCGTATCACAAAGGCATTTTCTTCTTGGGGCTCCAGACAGACCCCCAGTTTGTGGTAATAACAGGTAAGCTGCCCAGAATGAATCTCAAAATAATAACGGCACTCTTTCTCTCCCAGGGAAATCTTCGCCGTGTAGTAATCAAAACCCTTATCCGTCCTGCTGATATACATCTGCGTAGCCTCATGGTCATGAATTAAGTAGACATTATCCACGTTGTTGCGCAGAGTTCGAAAACGAATTTTTACCTCTTCTCCAATTTCCGGCTCCATCGGTATTCTATAATACTTACTTCCATCGCTAAATAAAGCGTCCTTGTTAAACACTGGACGCATCTGTAATATATATTGCTGAGTAATGATAGGATCTAAATCCCTTGAATTCATATAGCCATCCCCTTAATAGTCATCATTATTTATATTTTATCTTAATACACAAAAATATACAACATCTATTATCAAAAAGTTACAATCCCCTCTCAGTCTTGAGAGACATGTTCATCTTTAGTGGAACGTTTATATCATAGGGAAGAACTTTCACACATTAGGGACCAAGTGCTTTCCTATAACAGAACGAAATGGGCAAGCCCACTTCAACTTCCCCTTTCCTTCAATCTTAGGGGCGCATTCCACTTTGCGCGCCGAGCACAGCCGCCTGCGGCGGCTGCCTCTTGTGCGAGTGCACATCCACAGCGGAGCACTCATGTCATAGGAAAAATCTTTCACGCATCAGCGTGACAAGATCTTTCCTATGACATGAAAAAAGGCAGTCTTTCGACTGCCTTTTTTGGAGAAGGTATTTCTTCTTATGGGGTGTAGCAAAAACTATATAATGTATTGGGGGGTTTTTACGATGTTTATTATAGCAATGGTCAATCGAAAAGTGTGCATAAATATCACAAAATTTTAATTTATTTTTTGTGCATCTTTTTCCTACTTCTCTAAAACCACACCTTTTTCCTCTGTGAAAAGTGCTTCAAATTCGTCTCTGTGAATCTTTTCCTTTTCCAGGAGAAGCTTCGCACACTTATGGAGCACTTCTTCGTGGGACATAATCATCTCTCGTGCCTTTTCGTGGCAATCCTCCACAATACTGTGCACTTCGCTGTCGATCGTTTTCGCCACATCCTCACTGTAGCCTCTCGTGTGAGCCAGGTCTCTTCCGATGAACACTTCATCGCCGTCATTTCCATAGACCACCAATCCCACTTTTTCCGACATTCCGTACTTCGTCACCATGGCGTGAGCAGTACTTGTCGCCCGCTTGATATCATTGGAAGCCCCCGTCGTGATATCCCCGAAGATAATCTCCTCTGCCACGCGTCCTCCCAGCAGAACAGTGATATCCTGAAGCATTTTCTGTTTTGTATTAAACATCTCATCGTTCTCAGGCAGAGGCATTGTATAGCCGGCCGCCCCCATCCCTGTAGGAATGATAGAAATCGTATAGACTGGCCCCACATCCGGCAGTAGGTGAAACAAAATCGCATGGCCTGCCTCGTGATATGCAGTAATCCTCTTCTCTTTTTCTGAGATCAGCTTGCTCTTTTTTTCCGCTCCGATGGCGACCTTGGTAAACGCGCCTTTAATATCTGCCTGTACCAGATATCCTCGATTCTGCTTAGCTGCCCCGATGGCTGCCTCGTTCAAAAGGTTCTCCAAATCCGCGCCGGTGAATCCCGCGGTGGTCTGAGCGATCTGTTTTAAGTCCACATCATCTCCCAAAGGTTTATCATGGGCGTGAACCTTCAGAATCTCTTCTCTGCCCTTCACATCCGGCCGTCCAACACCTACTTTTCTGTCAAAACGTCCAGGCCTTAAAATCGCCGGGTCCAAAATGTCCACGCGGTTTGTGGCCGCCATGACTATGATGCCCTCATTGACTCCGAAGCCATCCATTTCCACCAAAAGCTGATTCAACGTCTGCTCCCTCTCGTCATGACCTCCGCCCATTCCAGTTCCTCTCTGTCTGGCGACAGCGTCAATCTCATCAATGAAAATAATACAGGGAGCGTGTTTCTTGCCGTCCTCGAACAAATCACGGACTCTCGAAGCGCCCACGCCGACAAACATCTCTACGAAATCTGAACCGGAAATGGAAAAGAACGGAACCCCTGCTTCACCTGCTACTGCTTTTGCCAGCAGAGTTTTTCCAGTTCCAGGAGGGCCCACCAACAGGACTCCTTTCGGAATTCTAGCTCCAACCTTGGTATACTTCTGGGGCGCCTTTAGGAAGTCGACGACTTCCTGGAGGTCTTCTTTCTCCTCATCCAGCCCTGCCACATTGCTGAAAGTCACCTTTTTCTCATCCGGGCTTGTCATCTTTGCGCGGCTCTTTCCAAAGTTCATCATCTTTGCATTGCTCCCGCCGCCTCCGCCGGACATCTGACGATTCATCCACATAAAGACGAAGATAACGATACCCGCCACTAACAGAGATGGAAATACTGTAGACATAAATACACTATCCTGAGGCACATCGGAGATCACAGGGTCGATGGAGGAATCCCTCAGAATCTCCTCTACTTCCTTGACGTCCGTCACATAGAACTGTCTCTGCTCGCCATTTTTCAGCTCCACGCTCACTCTTCCGGTGGGAACCTGCCGATTCTGGTGGATGCTCACCTGTGACACCTGATTTTCATCGAGAGCCTTCTCCATCTGTTCCAGTGTATAGCTGCTCTGATCATTAATCTGTTCATTTAAGTACAAATAGCCTGCAATCATCATAATAATCAGTATGAGATATAGGCCGACTCTACTGGATTTTCTATTCACTTATCTTAAATCTCCTTTCATCTGCTCTCCACCACACCAATAAAGGGAAGGTTCCTATATTTCTGTGCATAGTCCAGACCATAACCTACCACAAATTCGTCTGGAATCTCAAAACAACAATAGTCCACCTTCACCTCTTTGACTCTCCGGTCTGGTTTATCTAAAAGCGTACACAGCCGCAAGCTGTCAGGATTCCTGCCCTTTAATACCTTGATTAGATAACTCAAAGTCCGCCCAGAATCAATGATATCCTCCACAATCATGACATCCTTTCCCTCCAGAGGCTGATCTAAATCCTTCACAATACGCACAACTCCGCTGGATTTCGTATCGTCTCCGTAGCTGGATACCGACATAAAATCCAGACTCACCGGAACTGTAATCCTCTTTGCCAGCTCACAGGTAAAAAAAACGCCGCCTTTTAAGACGCAGATTAAGTGCAGCTCTTTTCCCGCATAATCCCGGCTGATCTTTGCTCCGATCTCCTTTATTCTGCGCTCTACCTCTTCCTCAGTGATTAACACACTTATCTTCTCACTCAACTTCCCGTCCTCCTTGGTATTTTACCTCTAGCACTCTCTTCGTAAACTCAGTGATCTTATAAGCCTCGCTGATCCTCTTTCCCACAATCCATAGAACTTCCTCTTCTTCTGCCAGAAGAATCAGCTCATCTCTTTGCTCTCGCGGAATTTTCTCATCTATAAAATAATCTTTTAATTTCTTTCTTCCGCCTTGGGCTGTCACCATAATCCGGTCCCCTGGTCTTCGATTTCGAATTTGCAGAGTTTTTTTTATTCTATCATAATCAAACCATTTCGTATATGCCTTTTCTGGAATCTTCTGGGATTCATAGGAAAAAATTCTGGTCTCCCAAAAGGCTTTTCCACATTGAATTCTCCCTGGAACCGGCAGTGTCCACATTTTTTTTCGCGTTTCCACTTTCTCTTTCACTGTTTTCCGGATGATAATCCCACCGTAAACCCGAACCGCAGTTGTCCCCCCTGGAAGACTCACCTGTTTTCCAGTCTCTTTTTGAAACAACCTCGAAATTTGTTTCAGATGTTCTCCTGACAAATCCTTGCGATAGCCGCTGACTTTTTCCAAAGCCTGCAAAAATCCATACATTCGGAGAATAGAAGGCTCTCCCAGACAATCATCCGAAATTCGAATCTCCCCCGGCAAAAGTTCTCCGTATTGGGCCAAAATCCGTTCTCCCTGTCCGCACAGATATTCCTCTGCCTGAGCCGCTATCCCTGCCGTCCAGGCCATATGGGAAACCGTTTTAGAATTCACATTTCTTTCCAAATATTCTACTACATGCTTCCTGATTCGGTTCCGAATATACTGATCTGAAAAATTTGTGCTGTCCGTTCGATAAGGAATTTTTTTCTCCTTTAGATAATGATCAATTTCTCTTCGTTCTATACAAAGAAATGGGCGAATCATCCCGTTCTGCACTGGCAGCATCCCTCGGATTCCCCGAAGGCCGCAGCCCCTGGACAAATTATGCAGCATTGTCTCCGCCTGATCGTTCTGGTGATGAGCCAGAGCGACTTTGTTCCCCTTCCACTGCCTCAGCACCTGTTCATAGGCCTGTCTGCGCAAAATCCGGCCGGCCTCTTCCTCACTCCACCCGTATTTTTTTACAGCTTCCGGCACAGAACAATGAAAAACCTCGCAGTCCACATTTCTGTCGGCACAGTATTTCGTCACCAGAGTCTCATCTCTAAAAGCCTCATCCCCTCTGATACCATGATTGACATGAACCGCGCACACCTCATAACCGCAGCGCTCCCGAAACTTCAGCAGCAGAAAAAGCAGGGCCATAGAGTCCCCGCCTCCTGAGATGCCAGCCACAATCCGGTCTCCTGCCTCCAACATATGATGTTTCTGTATAAATTGCCAGACTTTCTCCTCCATCTTCTCTCCTACTTTTTCCACACTCCTGCTACCAGGATTGTCATATCATCCTGGGCTTTATAATCACTGTACCCTAACACTCTTTCCAGTATGCCTCTGCTCATCTCCCGAGGTGCCTCTTCGTGCACATCCATAATAATCTCTTTCATCGTCTCTTCCTCTTTTTCCTGGGGAAGCGCATCCAACACGCCGTCTGTCACCATGATAACATAGTCCCCATGGTACAGCTTTCTGGCGGTAGTCTCAAAATCTATCTGCTGGACTAATCCCGCTGCCAGGCTCGTAGACGTAATCGCCTCCACCCAGTGATCTCTTTTGATAAATGTCGTAGCTGCCCCCGCTTTGAGAAAATTGCAAATTCCTGTATACAAATCCAGCGCACAGATATCTACAGTAGAAAACATTCCATCCTGTCTTTTCAGTACCAGCGCTGAGTTCACCATCTTCGCCGCTGTCTCCTGAGAAAATCCTGAATTCATGAACTGTTCCAACAGTTCCACGACAACTTCGCTCTCTTTGCACGCGTCCATGCCAGAACCCATTCCGTCTGAAAGGCACATGACAAATCTGCCGCCTTCTTCCATATTGCAGGTATAATTATCTCCTGAGACTTTCTCCTGCTCTTTCGTTATCTTGGCTGCCCCATACAGCACCTCGTAGCTCATATCTTCCACAAAATGAACCGTATGATACTCTCCATTTACGATGCACCGGCTATCCTTCACCGGAGCCATCGGACAACCGCAGATATCTGAGAGCTGCTGTGCCACTTCCAACATAGAAATGCACTGGCCACTCCTGGCACGCATATTCAAAAAAATCTGTCTGCGCCCCTCCACCTTGTCCATCACCCATACACTTTTTACAAGAACCTGTCGTTTCTTCAGCTTCTTTTGAATCTCGTCCCGAAATTCCGGCTCCGCCTGCGAGATATCATAGAGATCATCCGCCACTGTCCGCATAATCTTTGATACCTCATTGAGCTGTTGCGCCACTGCCAGTCTTCCCTCAATTAGCCGGTTATTCCACACCAGATTCTGTTTTTCCTTCTGAAAATACTGTCTGGCTTCCTCATAAAACTGTCCAGCTCTGGCACACTGTCCCATCCAATCAGCTTTCGTTTTTCGAATTCTCTCCTCCTGCCCATCCTCAATGGCCCGGATCAGAGAACACGCACCTTCGTACATCTCATTTTTCTGCTCACCCCAGCAAAAATCTCTCTGATAGCATTTTGAACAGATTTTTCCGCTGGCCTGGCAAAAAACCCAATCCACCTGCCCTGCACTTAGATAGTCCTTCCGAAATGGCATTCCATAGAAGGTATCCGCCAGTTTCTGAAATGACTGCGCATATCGCTCAACTTTTTCTTTCTGCGGATGACTTTCGCACAGCTGCATCACATCGTCTTCCTTGGACCGTCGGTTTGACAAAATAGTTTTTGCCATGTCCCGCAAGATTAACAAACCTATAATCGCGAGCATGGCAATCATCCATTCCTGCATATGTTCCCCTCCCCTTCTGCATTCTTTATCAGAAGGGATTATACGGGATTTTCCTTAAAATCTTTGTCAAATCCAGATACCTGAAACGAAAAACTTTCAGACAAAAATCAACTTATTCTTCGTAACTATTTTTCTTCTTCAAAGACAACTTCATTGTCTTTCACCAGCCCTAGCTTGTTACGAGCGACATCCTCTGCATACTCATCAGTCTCCATATACTCTTTTGTCTTATCGATCTCCTCGGTCCGCTCCTTCTCTTCCTCGATCTGGTCGTTCAGACTGGCCTCTTTTTCCTGGTAAAAGTTTAACTGGCTCTGCAAATTCTGTCCCTCGTACAACAGTGCTCCTAACAGAATCACTGCGACGACGCCGATGCTCGCCATTCCCATGCGGATTCTTTTTCTTATGCCTCGACTGTTTCTTGATCTTCTCAAACCTATTAACCCTCTTACTATATTTCTTTCGCCCCGATGGCTCAAGTATATCTGAATCGGTGTATTTCTTTCTATGTCTGTATTTCAATCTCATCTTAAGATTATACACAAAAATCTTACATCTTTTTTCGAGAAATAGCAACCTTTTTATCAAAAAAACAGCACCGTTAACAGGAATTCGTAAAATTCCTGCAAGAAAATCTACAAGAAACGTACT
>UMGX01030375.1_pt1 | contig 72538 bp, 62 predicted proteins | sample 1965411 | NCBI WGS metagenome assembly UMGX01 (sample SAMEA4836086, study PRJEB28245) | human gut metagenome | biome: gut microbiome; material: fecal sample | place: Denmark | collected 2008 | reverse complement strand
CGTCCATCTGAGCAGCACCAGTGATCATGTTCTTAACGTAGTCGGCATGTCCTGGGCAGTCAACGTGTGCATAGTGTCTCTTGCTGGTCTCATACTCTACGTGTGCGGTAGAAATAGTGATTCCACGCTCTCTCTCTTCTGGAGCTTTATCAATATTGTCAAATGCCACAGCCTCACCTAAACCTAATCTAGAGTTCAGAGTCTTGGTGATAGCAGCGGTCAGAGTTGTTTTACCATGGTCAACGTGTCCAATGGTACCAATGTTACAATGTGGTTTGTTTCTCTCAAATTTAGCTTTAGCCATTTTAAAACGTCCTCCTTAATCATTTCGTGCCCACTGGGCGCATTTATTTTCGATTTGAACCTGCTATCCTTGATTATATTGCAAATCAAGGATATTTGCAAGCATTTTGTATACTGTACGATTACAGCATCAGTCTTTCTTGGAAATAATCTTTTCCTGAACAGATTTTGGCACCGGCTCATATCTGTCAAAAAACATGGAATAATTACCACGTCCTTGAGTTCTAGAACGCAGGTCTGTCGCATAACCGAACATCTCGGACAGCGGAACAAATCCACGAATCATCTTTCCTCCACCGATATCGTCCATACCTTCGATACGTCCGCGGCGGGAGTTGATATCACCGATAACATCTCCCATGTAGTCCTCCGGAGTTGTTACCTCCACTCTCATGATCGGCTCAAGCAGTACCGGAGCAGCCTTTGACATTGCATCCTTGAATGCCAGAGAACCGGCAATGTGGAATGCCATCTCAGAGGAGTCGACTTCATGGTAAGAACCATCATATACATTCGCGTGAACGCCTACTACCGGGAATCCAGCCAGAACACCGGCCTTCATAGCTTCCTCGATACCTTCACCGACAGCCGGAATGTATTCCTTCGGAATCGCACCACCGACTACTGTGGATTCGAACTTGAACAGTTCTTCTCCATTGGCGTCCATAGGCTCAAATTTAACTTTACAGTGACCGTACTGTCCACGTCCACCAGACTGTTTTGCATATTTGCTATCCACTTCCACAGCCTTTGTAAAGGTCTCCTTGTATGCTACCTGAGGTGCACCTACGTTTGCTTCTACCTTAAATTCACGAAGCAGACGGTCAACAATAATTTCCAGATGCAACTCACCCATACCAGCAATGATCGTCTGACCAGTCTCATGATCGGTGTGTGCACGGAAGGTCGGGTCCTCCTCAGCCAGTTTTGCAAGCGCTTCGCCCAGTTTACCCTGTCCAGCTTTTGTCTTAGGTTCGATTGCCAGCTCGATAACAGGTTCCGGGAACTCCATGGATTCCAGGATAACCGGATGCTGATCATCACAGATCGTATCACCGGTAGTAGTGAATTTAAATCCGATCGCAGCAGCGATATCTCCGGAATATACCTTATCCAATTCCATACGTTTGTTGGCATGCATCTGCAGAATACGTCCCACACGCTCTTTCTTGTTCTTCGTAGCATTCAGCACATAAGAACCGGAGTTCATCATACCGGAATATACTCTGAAGTAAGCCAACTTACCAACGAATGGGTCAGTCATAATCTTAAATGCCAGTGCGGAGAACGGCTCATCGTCAGAGGAATGTCTCACGATTGCATTTCCATCCATATCTACACCCTCGATAGCCGGGATGTCAGTCGGAGCTGGCATGAACTCTACGATAGCGTCCAGAAGCTTCTGAACACCTTTGTTTCTGTACGCAGTACCACAGCATACAGGAACTGCTGAACACTCACAGGTAGCCTTTCTCAGCGCTACTTTCAAAGCGTCAACAGAAGGCTCTTCGCCTTCTAGATACTCCATCATCAGATCGTCGTCCAACTCACAAATCTTCTCTACCAACTCTGTGTGGTACAGTTCTGCGTCGTCTGCCATATCCTCTGGAATATCTACAATACTAATATCTTCACCTTTTTCATCGTTGTAGATGTAGGCTTTCATCTCAAACAGGTCAATAATACCTTTGAACTCATCCTCTTTGCCAATCGGCAGCTGAAGACAAATCGCGTTTTTTCCCAGTCTGGTTTTGATCTGGTCTACCGCGTTATAGAAATCCGCACCCAGGATATCCATCTTGTTGATAAATGCCATTCTAGGTACGTTATAAGTGTCGGCCTGACGCCATACGTTCTCAGACTGAGGTTCTACGCCACCCTTTGCACAGAAGACGCCGACAGCACCATCCAGTACACGGAGTGAACGCTCAACTTCCACCGTGAAGTCTACGTGTCCTGGAGTATCAATGATATTGATACGATGCTCCAGAGCACCTGGCTTCATCTTGCACTGTTCCTGCAAGGTCCAGTGACAAGTGGTAGCGGCTGAAGTGATTGTGATTCCACGTTCCTGTTCCTGCTCCATCCAGTCCATGGTAGCGGTTCCTTCGTGAGTATCACCAATCTTATAGTTAACACCGGTATAATATAAGATACGCTCTGTCAGAGTGGTCTTACCCGCATCGATATGCGCCATAATACCAATGTTTCTGGTTCTCTCTAATGGATATTCTCTTCCAGCCAATGGATTTTCCTCCTCTAGAATCTGTAATGTGCAAATGCCTTGTTGGCCTCTGCCATCTTATGCATGTCTTCTTTCTTCTTCACGGATGCACCGGTATTGTTCATCGCATCCAGAAGTTCATTCGCCAGTCTCTCCTCCATGGTCTTTTCGCCTCTCTTACGAGAGTAGGTTGTCAACCAACGAAGAGCCAGCGCCTGACGTCTGTCAGCTCTTACCTCGATCGGAACCTGGTAAGTTGCTCCACCGATACGTCTTGCTTTTACTTCCAAAGAAGGCATCACATTATTCATTGCCTCCTCGAATACTTCAAGTGCTGGTTTGCCTGCTTTTTCTTCAACTTTGGCAAATGCTCCGTATACAATCTTCTGAGCGACACCCTTCTTACCATCTAACATAATGTTATTGATAAGCTTGGTAACCACTTTATTATTGTACAGCGGATCTGCCAGCACGTCTCTTTTCTGAGTATGTCCTTTACGTGGCACGTTACTTCCCTCCTTAATCATTCTGTGGCTTACGCCATTTTCGATTATCTCATAGGTACTCACACAGATTACTCACAGCCCCTGACTGGGCAGCGCCCATCTGGGCTGCTTGGCTGTCATCCAGCCAATGTATGTTCGCACTGGTAAAATTCTATCATATTTAACCCGCAACCGACAGGGTATATGGAATAACCGTACAAATTGTAATCGTCTCTGTGATTCTATTGATTCAATAATCTTTTGTCGAATTATTTTTTAGGTCTCTTAGCTCCGTATTTGGAACGAGCCTGTTTTCTGTTAGCAACACCTGCGGTGTCCAGAGTACCTCTGATAATGTGGTATCTGGTACCTGGCAAGTCTTTTACCCTTCCTCCACGGATCAGAACAACACTGTGCTCCTGCAGGTTGTGTCCCTCACCTGGAATATAGCTGGTAACCTCGATTCCATTGGAAAGACGAACTCTGGCGATTTTTCTCAAAGCTGAGTTCGGCTTTTTAGGAGTTGCGGTTTTAACAGCGGTACAAACACCTCTCTTCTGAGGAGAAGACATGTCACTCGTTTTCTTTCTTAAAGAGTTGTAGCTTTTCTGCAGCGCTGGTGCTGTAGATTTCTTAACTGTAGTCTGTCTTCCTTTTCTTACTAACTGGTTAAATGTTGGCATTCCATTTCACCTCCCGATTTTCTCTCCATTTCATGTTCATGGGTTCTGCGGCTGCTATTAAAATTAGGCATGAAAAAAGATTGCGCTTTTCATGCACGCTCGATCATTATAGCCCGCGAAACCGCTGCTGTCAAGGAATTCCGCAAAAAAAGTTTGACTTTCTGTAACTATTCAGCCATGCAACTGATAAGGACAAAAATCCGGAGCAAGCCTGCTTGCAGAGGAGTTTTGCTCTTATCAGGCATATGGCGCTTAGCCATAAGCGAGGATTTCGCCGCATATGCGGCGATATAAGCAGCAAAACAGCCAATCCGAGCGGCTATAGCTGAATAGTTACGACCTTCTTGTATCATTCTGTCAAAAGAGGTATAATACCAGGGAAACAGCGGCCAAAACTGCTCTTAATATAAGTAATTACAGTACGTGAGGAGGCGCTATGAAAAAACATCTAACAGTATTTTATATTCTTTTATCCCTATTGGGAATTATTGCCGCTATTGGAATTTTTATTCTGGGTTTTACAGCCTTAAAAAAAGCACAGAGTACCCAAGAACATGTAGAACAGACTTTGGAGCAAGCTGAAGCTCAAAAAGAGAGTCTGCAAGCGCAGGAGAAGCAGATGAAAAAAGTACAGAAAACAGAAGAACAAAAACAGATCGCAGCAGAGGCCGCCAAGAAAGCCGCTGAGGAAAAAGCAAAGGGGGAAGCTGCTGCTGACGATGAGGACACTTCCAACAAGCCCTCCGTCTTCAACAGTTCAGGAAGCACCGGCGAAAACGTCAATACCGCTTCCAATGGCCATGTAGTGTGTATCGACCCCGGGCACCAGGGCGAATGGGTAGATATGAGCGCCACAGAACCTAACGGCCCAGGTTCCTCTGTGCCAAAAGCAAAATGCAGTACAGGAACCTCCGGCAGCTACACCGGTCTGAACGAATATCAGCTCAATTTGGATGTCTCACTGAAACTTCAGCAGATTCTCATCGACCGGGGCTATCAGGTCGTCATGACCCGCACCGACAACGACGCAGCGATCAGCAATGCTGAGAGGGCCTTATTTGCTTCGGACAACGGCGCTGAAATCATGGTACGTGTGCATGCCAATGGAGACGACTCCCACACTGCCAGCGGTGCACTTACTATGAGCCCATCTTCTGGCAATCCCTATGTGGCCGACCTCTATGACGAGAGCAACCGACTCTCCCAGTGCATCATTGATTCCTACTGCGCAGCCACAGGTTTCAACAATCGGGGAATCATTTACACGGACGATATGACGGGTATCAACTGGAGTAAAATTCCTGTCACCATCGTAGAAATGGGGTTTATGACTCATGAAACGGATGATCGCCAGATGGCTGATCCTGCTTTCCAGGAAACCATGGCCGCAGGTATCGCGGACGGAATCGACGCCTACTTCGGCTTAGCACAATAACACAGGTGGTATTATTATGAAGAAAATATCTAACTCATCCTCCTCTTTTCGCACAGATAATCGAGGAAATACCGGCTTGATCGTGCTGATCACAGTATTGGTCTGCCTGGTTGTTTTTTTAACTGTTGTCTTAGGAATATTCGCCAAGAAAACTGCTTCTATAGACAAACAAGTCACAAAATTAGAAAAAACCGTAAAGGAAATATCAACTCTCTCCGGGACATTAAACTCAGCCAGCGCCAATGACACTACTTCCTTCTCCGCAGATGAGGCACAGGCCGAACAGAGCTCCTCCAAAGACAATAAGTCCAATTCCGCGGAAGATGGCACGCTCTCTTCTCCCAAAGGAGAGACCAAAGTAGTCACTGGCGATCTGTCAGATCTTCAAACCCAGCTTCAGACACAGGTAGATACTCTAAACGCCTCTGACGGCAATTGGGCTATCTACGCTGAAAATCTGAACACAAACGCCAGCTGTACCGTCGGAGACTCTCAGATGCAAGCGGCTAGCCTAATCAAGCTTTTTATCATGGGTACGGTTTATGAAAACTATGACGCGGTCTGCGAAGCCGGAGGCGGCCGGGAAACTGTAAACAGCGCACTCACCTCCATGATCACAGTCAGCGACAACGACGCAGCCAATAATCTCGTCACCTGGCTAGGCGGCGGCGATTCCTCTGTCGGCATGGCTGCTGTAAACTCTTTCTGTGAGGAACACGGCTATACAAACACTCATATGGGCCGTATGCTCCTGGCAGATAATACAGGTGACGACAACTACACCTCCGTGACCGACTGCGGAAAGCTTCTCCGAGAGATTTACAATAATAGTGAATCTCTCACCTACCCTGAACTGATGTATAAGCTTCTGAAACAGCAGGAACGTCGAAACAAAATTCCTGCCGGAATCCCTGACATCGACGGCGCACAGGTCGCCAACAAAACCGGAGAGCTGGACACTGTGGAAAACGATGCTGCCATTATATACAGCGCACCGCGCAATGATTTTATTCTGTGCATCATGGCTCAGAATCTCACCAACACCGCCCAGGCCCAGGCCAATATCCAAGCGCTGTCCAACGCAATCTATGGCTATTTCAACCAGTAAAACCCGAGAACTTTTCATAACAAAGTGGGCACGCCCATTTCAACTCCCCATCCCTCAATCTTTGAGGGGCGTGTCTCACTTTGCGCACCACCTTGCGGTGAAATCCCTTATTGCGGCTGTACATCCTGGCCGGGGGAGGACTTTTTATTTACTAGGAAAATCTGTTGGATTTCCTAGTAAATAAAGAGCGGCGCCCCTCATCCTTGAAGGAGCGCCGCCTATTCATACTCTTCTTAAATAAGACGCAAGAGCATAACCACTCTTCCCCCCATACTCCACCTGGTAAAATCCATTTCCGGCTTCGCCATAAAAGATCACTGTCTCCCCAAGAGGAATCTGACAAATCTCAGATGCAGAAGTACTAGGACTCGTCCGCAGCGTAATGCTCTCCTGACAATTCACTACCTCATAAACCTTTTCCGTGCCATTGCCAACTACCGCATCGGGCGACAGATAAGAAGAGAGTGCATAACCCGTATTTCCATTATAGATAACCTTACTGAAACCATTTTCTGCTCCGCCCACATAACTGACCGATGCTCCTAGGGGAATCTGACAGATCTCAGATGCAGAAGTACTGGGACTCATCCGCAGTGTGATACTCTCACGACAGTTCACCACGTAATAGGTTGGGTAAGACTGCTGCCGACTATTCTCGGATGAACTCGGCACTGTGGACAGATAAGAAGCCAAACCATATCCTGTTCTCCCATCATAGATAATCTTATAGAATCCATTCTCCGCCGTCTCCACATAGCTCACTGACGCTCCTAGAGGAATCTGGCAAATCTCAGACGCTGAGGTACTAGGACTCGTCCGCAGTGTGATACTCTCACGGCAGTTCACCACGTAATAAGTTTCATAATTTACCGAATTTGGAGACTCAGAAGACTCCAATGCCGCAGGCTCCTGGACCATATCAGGATTTTCCTCGTTTTCTGGCACAGTGCTGTCCTCTTTAGAGGCTGGAACATCCGTGGGAGTCGGCAACGGTGATGCCTCCGTTTTCTGCACCTCCTCCTGACTGCTGACTTCCTCCTGACTTGAAACTTCTGTGTTGTCGGAACTCAGAAAAACCATTGAGCACAAAAAGCCGGCCGCAATCACTGCAGCTGCCCCAACTCCCAGAAAAACAATCTTATTTTTATTCTTTCTGACGGGCTTTTCTGACATCAGACTGTTTTGCCGGACATCTTTCGGAACTGTTCTTCCAATTGCCACGGTCTCCTCTTCCTGAGGAGAAATTCCCCGTCTTTCTCCCCTCGCCGCTCTTTGCAGTTCTTCTCTTAACTGCACCGCGCTCTGATACCGATACTCCGGGTAATAGCTGCACGCCTTCAGAATAATCCCTGCCATTGTCTCACTGGCCTCACAGGGCACAGGCGGCTGTTCTCCACTCATTCTCTTTTGCAGCGCCTCTTCCCTGTCCTGATAAGTCAAAACCTCTCGGTATGGGTCCAAAAACGGCCCTCGGTTATGATTTAAAAGGCGGTACAACACAACGCCGAGAGAATAAGTATCTATGCTGGCATCATATTCTCTCCCGTAGAAGACCTCCGGTGCCATGTAGGAGTAGGTTCCCTTTTGAGACATTGCTCTGCCCGTCTTCTCCAGCTTTCTGGCAATTCCAAAATCTCCTAACTTGAAATTTCCCGTCGGCGAGACAAAGATATTCTCTGGCTTAATATCCCGATGGATTATTCCCTGCCTCTCACAGAGAATCAGTGCACTACAGATATCAACTCCCAGGCGAATTACTTCTTTCTCAGTCATCTTCCTATGACGGAGATACTTGACAAAACTTTCCAAGAGCTCCATCCGTATATAGATATCCCAGCGGATGGCATCTGGATGTTCCACCACTTTAAAGTCTTCCACCGCGACAATATTGGAATTTCCTTTCAGACGCTCCATCATCTCAATCTCATTGATACATTCGTCCACAATTCCTCGCAGATACCTACGCACGGATTTCTCGTCCATGCCTTCCATTCCCAGTTCATCCATCTGGGCACCGCTGTAGGGAATTGTGACAATCTTGATTGCCGAGTAAAATTCCCGTGTTCCTTCCACTCTCCTGGCCCTGTATACTTTTCCAAAGGAGCCCTCTCCTAGTTTATCTATCAGTTCCCATTCTGGCCAGCCCGAATATCTCTCTTCCATATCCCTTCCCTCCATTTATTTCTCATCTGCCACTTTGATATATCCAAAGATATCCCGGAAGCAGTTTCTCATTCTTTTCCATAATAACTGGAAATTCTTCTGAATCCAGCGGACAGTCTCCTGTCCCATTCTCCACTGTGATTGCCGCAATCCCTAATTTTAATACAAAATAATCACTGCACCCTGCACTATCTGTTCCATCTGACACCGTAGAATGAGCCTCATATCCTGTAATCTCACTGACTGTCTGTGCCAATTTCTGGTCTTCCAAATACACCTGACCCCGGCTGCCATAGTCCCAGTACACCAGATTTCCCGAAGAATGGTAAGCCATACAGCCCACGACAGGGTATCTTTGGGGAATGCTCAAAATCGCCTGTGTCTCCGTCTCACTAGCTGGTACATCCCCTTTGTATCTCTCTGAAGATGGGCGAAGGCTTCCTTGAAACTCCTGCCATCCCACATCAAAATTACGATTTAAATCCACTCCTCTGGCATTGGCTTTCCAGTTCTTCCAATAATCTCTACCGTCGGCCCCATCAGCCTCCCGGCACTGTTTCAAAATCTGCCGGCACTCCTTATCATGGATTCCTTTAGGTCCATACTGGCTGATCGTCACACCATCAGGATTTGCCATGGGAATCACGTGCACACACAGGCCCTGAAGGAGCTCCTCATAGGTCATATTCCGATAACTTCCAATTTCATAGTTTCGAAGAAACAATTCTAGCTGTCTCATCGCCACCTGAGTGTTCATATATTCCCTGCCATGTATCGACGCCTGAATCATCAAATGGCGCTCAGCCTTTTCATCCCCCAGAACAGCCTCCTTGATACTTCTTCCATCTGCTGTAACTCCCAGCTCCTTCACCTGGATTTGTCCCGGAAAACACAGCTCCATAGTCTCTAGATCTTTCACCATCTGCTCATATGTGTACAGGCTATCCTGCGTCTGCACAATCTCTTTCGGAATCTCTGTCACTGGCGGTTCCTCCCTTTTCTCGGACTCTGAGCGCCTGACTTGGCCGGAAGTCATTTCCAGCTTTTCGCTGCCTTGGTCCTCAGACTGTCCTGACCTTTGATGCACCACAAAATACAGTCCTACGCCCAGCAGAAAACAACCGATGAATCCCAGTACCATCCAAAAACCCTTTCTCTTCATCTTATGTCTCCTCTCCAAACTCTTCTACAACTCCTCCGCCTCATAAGACATTTCCCAGATCTCTGAAAACACAGCCAGAGGACAATCTGTCAACAGACACATTAAAATAAAACACTCATAAGGATTTACGATATACAGTTCTCCCATGGAACACTCTTTTAAAATCTGTTGAATCTCGCGCCGGAAAAAGCGGTATCTCTCCTTGGCATCCGCGTCTTCCATCTCCTGGGAAATGATAAAAAATTCCAGGGTAATCAAGTCAAACCTCTCCACCTGCTGTTTTCTGTTCAAGATCTGGTTGATTCGCTGACGGCTCAGTCTCTTCTGAGCAAAATGCTTTGACAGAATCGAGGCAGACATCTTTTTCAGGTTTCCCATATTGTCTACAGGCACACCGTTAAAAATCACTTTTTCCACATCCCCCGGGGATATGTCCTGTGCTTTCCACCTTTTGCTGCCTCTGACTTCCTCCACGTCTTTTTGATACATTCTCGCAATAATTCTGCGGCTATGCTCCATGAGCCTGACGAACCATCGGTAAGCTTCCTGATCGCTCTTTAGGCTCCCTTCCCGCAGTAAGCCCAGATATTTCCAGACCCCTTCATGGGTATTCAGACGAATCTGACCGCTTCTTAACACATCCAGACAGTCCTTCAAATCTCTTTTCTGTCCCGTAACGGGGAGTTCTTCATACCGCTGCTTCATCCTCTGTGCAGCCTCATAGCCATGGTGGTTCCGATAACAGTACCAATAGATCACCTCGCAGGGATCTGTAAAATCAAAATCCCTCTCCCTCTGCGCTTTCAGTAAAAACTCTTTGACTTCACCGACCTCCATACCCAGACCAAATCCCAGCAGAAAAATAGTCTCCCTTTTCACAGACGCCTGAGTCAGCCAATTCGCCGCCAATGTTCTAAGTTTCGTCGATGTCGGTCTCATCGATTTCGGAGTTCCTGTCTGTTCAAAAGACTGGATAATAATATTCTTATAATCCTCCAATGGGACCAGAGAAAACGGCTTGGCAATCATCGAACGTTCATAGAGATACCTTCTCAGATAATCCCCAAAAGATACCATCCCCATTTTCTTATAGAGATACTGGAAGATCACTTGTGCATCCTGGTCTTCAAATTCATCTAAATTTACTACATGATAGAAATCTTTATAGGCACGCTTGGTAAACTCAAAATCTCTCACCGTGTTTTGTACTGTCCGCTCAAAGTCCAAATCCTGCCATAAACTTCCCATCTTCAACACCTTCCCGATTTACGGCTGCCGTCTGAGGTACCTTACAAAAGACCACAGCAGGCAGCACGCTTGATTATTTTTTTACACTTCTCAAAACTAATCCGCTCAGAATACAGAACACTGCCACAAAAACCACCAGAAGAAACCAATCCTGCGCGATATGAGCTTTGGTAAACTCAAAAAATGCCTCAGCCTCATGAGGAAACTCCTGTATCTCTCCATTGACCTCAACGGTATACTCTAACCCGTTCAGATTCGCGGCCGACCCAAATCCCTCCACGGACCATCGGCAGATCGTAAACCAGGACAGAACCGTAGTGACTCCTTTCAGCTTAAACAACAGACCTGAGAACAAAATCTGAGGCATCAGCAAAATGGGCGCTGCCGTCATGGCTCGATCTGGATTTTTAAACAAGGATGACGCAAAAAGACCCATAGCTGTCGCAGAAAACGCCGTCAGGAATGCCGTCAGAAACATCTCCAAAAATGGCGGCAGAAACAGCCCCTCTTCCGGAATTCCTACCGTCAGCCAAAAAACTCCGATCAACAACAGAGACTGAACCAAGCACAGGACCCCCAGAACTAAGAGCTTAGATGTGATGTAGGCCCCCAAATGCAGCCCAGTCATATATTCTCTACGCAGTATTGCTCGCTCCTTGCAGACTTCCTGAATCGCATTCAACATTCCTATCCAAAACGCAGAACAGGACAGGGCGAAAAGAAGAGATTTCGTAATATCATACCGCTCAAACTGATAGCCATTTTTCACCAGAGAAATCAGCAAGGCCAAAATCGGCGCTTGAAGCAGCACCATAGCCAGCCTCTGCCTGTCGTTAATCAAAAGCTGTAAATATCTAGAACTCAAAATCCCTGTCTGCCTCAAACGGCTATGCTTACTCTTAGCTTTCTTGCTATAAGACTGCCGGGAATGCACTTCTTTGTACCCGGCGCCTTTTCGTTCTCTCTGGGCTTTCTGATTATACAGACTTTTCCACCGCATTGGGTCTTCTGTCATCATGTTATACACATCCACCAGGTTGTCCACGTGGAAAAATTCTTCCGCTTCCCGGGTGTTCCCATAAAAGCACAGATTACCACCTCGGCCCATAAAAACAATTTTATCGCATACCTGCAAATTCAGCGTACTATGTGTAACTAGAACTACAGTCTTTCCGGTGTTCGTCATATTTTTTAGAGTACGCATCAAATTTCGCTCCGTACCTGGATCTAACCCAGACGCCGGCTCATCTAAGAAAAACAAGGTTGGGTCCGACAACAATTCCACTGCGATACTGGCCCTCTTCTTCTGGCCGCCACTCAGTTGGCGTATCATAGTATTCTCTTTGCCTTTTAGTTCCACAATATCGATAACTTGATGCACCCGCTGCCGTCGCTCTTGCTCAGACATATCATCCGGTAGCCTCAGCTTCGCCGCGTAATCCAGCATCGAAAACAAGGTCAAGTTATCGTAGACAATGTCCTGCTGTGGTACATACCCAATAATGTTTTTCAAGGCATCATAGGTGTCATATAACTCCTCTCCGTTAATCAGAACCTGGCCGCTGGTCGGACGGTTATATCCACAAATCGCATTCATCAAAGTCGTTTTTCCCGCGCCAGACCCGCCGATAATAGCCACCAGCTCTCCCGGCTCAATGGACAAACTGACATCGTTACAGATATTAAAAGTCTCTCCCTTATTTTTCACTGTCCTCACAAGATGGACTGCTTCGATTCCCAGCCCGCGTTTATAGCTGCAATAATAGAGGCACCCGTTGGCAAAAATCAGACGGGTATCCACAATTCGTAGCACATCTTTTTCTTTAAGCGGTTTTCTCCCCTGAACTCTTCTGCCGTTGACGAAGGTTCCATTGGTGCTGCTGTGGTCCACAACGAAGAAGGCATCACCCTCTCTTACAATACTGGCATGTCTCTTAGATACGCTGACGTGATTTAAGACTACGTCGCACCGCTGCTCTCTTCCTATCAAAAGCTCTCCGGCCTTTCCCATCTCCCGTTTTTTCCATGAGTGATGTTCTGAAGAAGTATTGAAGAAAAACAGTACTCCGCTTGTCACACTTCGCCTCTCATCATCAATTCTCAGGATATCTCCCTCTCTCAAAAGACCACTGGCTACTCTTGTCCCATTGAATAAAAGCCCATTGGTGCTGTTCAAGTCTTCCACATACACTCCATTGGCCGTCAGCCGAAAAAATCCATGATGCTTGGACACATTGGGCGAAGGCAGTACCAAATCATTATCCGGAGACCGTCCAAATGATATATACTCTTTGTGAAACTGTCCCAAGTCCACCTCTCTGGGCGACTGTTCTCCCACAAAAACTGTCAGACGACGCATTCCTCTCCCGCTCATATGGTACCCTCCATAATGGCTGGTACAATCCATCCCTCCCTGATTCATAAATAACCACTCCTTCTAAAATTTTCGATACCACTTTTCGGCTTTTTCTGCCCGTAGCTCACACAAGATGATTGTCGTGTTGTCTCTCCCACCTCTTCCCATAGCAGCCTGCAACAGATAAAAAACTGCATCTTTCACCTCGCTGTAGGCCCCCATAATCTGGGCGATTTCCTCGTCACTGAGCATATCCGTCAGCCCATCCGAACAGATTAAAAACCGATCTCCTTCATGGTATTCCCCGCTGACCACATAGGGTATCAGCCTAATTTCTTCCTCTGGGAGCCCTATATACTGAGTCAAAGGTGCTTTCTTATAGTTTCCGTTGACGCGTGCCACGTGATCTTTCGAAATTTGCCGAAAAGCTCCATCATACGCCTGGTATACTCGGCTGTCCCCCACGTTGCAGACTCCAATCCGCGTTCTTCCAAATACAAGCAATGCCGCCGTCGCCCCCATGCAATCTACCCTGTGTTCCCAGGCATAACGGCACACCTCATTGTTCATGGAGATACAAGAGTTTCTGAGAAACTCCTCTACATAATCCTGACACTCTCCCTCATCCTCTTGGTAACACTGCTGAAAGGTATCTGCCGCTAAAAAAGCCGCTGTCTCTCCACAGCTCTCTCCCCCCATTCCATCAAATACCCCAAAAGCAGGAACTGTCTTTTGACTCACCTGGCCCTCCACAATTGTCGCCATTCCACCGTTGAGCCTTTCCAAATAATTTCCCAACACCCAGAAATTATCTTCATTGTTTTTTCTAACTTTCCCTCGGCTGCATGTATAAGCATACTGAATTTTATATGACATTTTTGCCTCCTAATTATAGTCAAAACCGCTTTCGTCAGTTGCGTCAAAGGCAGTCTCATCTTCTGAGACTGCCTTTGCCAAGTTCAAGACTCGCAAGCGAGTCTTGGCGCGGGATTCAGGTCGGCATCAGACGACATCATTCACCTCCAAATCCCTGCGCATCCTCGCGGAGCGTTTATCAGACAGGGAATTGACACCCGCCACGGATACCAATTTCTTGTTCACTCCCTACAGAGACGGGAGTCTTCCCCATCTGATAAAGATTTTTTACTATATATACCTAATATCTTCTTCTGTAATTGGCATACTGTTCAATCTCCACTGTCCATTCTCTTCCACAAAGTCAAAGCTCAACTTTAAGTTTCCTTCTGAGATATCCTGACTCAACACTCCCATGAATTCCGAGACGTAATGCTTCTTTCCCTGACCTTCCATCTCCATAAAAACCTGGCCTGCCACTCCTGTCTGGTCTGGCGAAAGCTCTCCTTCCAACTCGTAAATTTCAAAAAAAGTAACTCCCTCTATCCGCCCGTCACTGCGTATGTCTTTGATTTCATTGTACTGCTCAGACACCTCGCCGCTCTCTATCGCTGTCTCAGAGAACAACTCGCTGACCGTTCCAAAATCTTTTCCTGACAACGCGTTCTGAAGAATCATCTGCAAAGCAGCCCCGGAACGTTCTACCAATTCCGTCTCCAATTTCTTAGAAGGCCTCAAAATCACCTCATACTCAAAACCCTGATCGTCTGTTCCCAGAGTCAGGTTCGTCTGATAAGTCTCCATTCCTTCTTTTTTTACCTTTATCTGATAATCCCCTGAAAAAAGCTGCGGAACCTGCAATTCTATGGTTCCATTTTCATCAGAAACGCCTTCCATCGAAACCTCCTGCCCATTCAATTCCAACTGACTGCCCACGGGCAAATAAAACGTGACATCTCTCACTGTCAAATCCTCCACCGTCACTCTCCAATTCTGAAAGAACAACCAGTTCCTTCCTTTGGATACCAACGTCGTCACTTGTTCTTGAGGTTTTCCGCTGTCCCAGGCGGTATCTTCATAAATCACCGTGAAACCCTTTGTCTCTCCTTCCTCGCTTTCACCTTCCATAGACCATGAGTCCACACCTGCTCGATTCCTCATGGCATTCACAAACATCTGCCTGGTCAAAAACTCTGAATCAGACACATCAAGGCAGTCGTAGACACGATTCCAATCTCCTTCCTCGCGCGCCTCCCAATAATTTTCCAGAATTTTCTCTGGCTTTGTCATGGAATTACCAATCACACCAAAGAGTACAGCCAAAGCTATAAGTAGAACTGCCTCGACTCCGATGATAACTTTAGCCAGATTGGAATTTTTCTCATCTCCCTGAAAATCTTCCTCAGACTCCAGTAAATACCGACAATTCATACAGAACCTGGCCCCCTGGGGATTGTCTTTTCCACACCTCGGACAAATCATCCGACCCTCCCCCTTTCTATTGGCTGCCAGCCGCCACATAACTGGAATACGGCACCGGTTCCATATTGTCGTAATAAGTCTCCAAATTATCTGTAAATTTTTCGTCCGACACGGTGACTTCCGCATGTTGGCCTATTTTCTTTTCGGAGAGCACAAAAAATCCTATCAACACCAAAAACAACGCACAGACGACCCCCAAAATAGCTGCTGTCAGCTGCCAAGTTTTTTGGCTTTTTTGTGGCACGTATCTTGAACGCAACGACATGTTCTATCTCTCCTTCCTGTTATTTATTATATATTTTCAATAATAATTACCCACTGACATTAATGGAAGGGAACTGATTACCGATACCAACAAAAAGAACACAATCACTACAATCAAAATATAGAAAATAAGCTCTCCCGTCAGCAGCGCGTAAAGTCTACGGTCTGGATTGATTTCCACCGCATTCCGATACCCCTCGACGAAAAACAGATACGAAGCCAGCATTCCCAAAATCAGTATCATCACTGCCGGCAGCAGCAATATTCTCGAAGAAATAGAAAACAGCAATGAACTGATTAGCGTCGCCAAACCATTAATTAAATACTTATACCCTACTGTACAAATCATTTTGTGAATCGTGGTCTGCCCTCGAAAGGCTTTCGCCATGAGCATGAGCACTGCTGCTTCTAAATACGCAACAGCAAAAACTCCCACAAGCGACAGCAAAAATATTTTCAACACGGGTAGCTCCACCATCCCGTAAGACAGGGACTTCATTTTTTGATTCAGGAAAAGCGCTGACAGCAAAATCAAAATCGGCTGAACACTCAGCATCTCTAGTCCTAAGATACTGCTATTCTGCTTCGATATCGTACGCATCGTGGTATCTGGACGGCTCAAAAGTGCCGGTATCTGTGCGAAAATATTTCTGGTATGTCTGAACAAATCCTCTTTTCCACCGTTCTGCCGCTTTTCGTTAAAGGCACTCTGATGGAGGTTCTGACGGCCATCTCCCTTCCATTCATTTACATCCTGATAATATTCCTGCCGATATGGTTCCTGATTATAAACGCTCTGTGAATTTGGTCCCTGACGGTAATCCCCTTGTGGATATGTATCTGACCGGTAGCCTCTTGACTGGTGTGATTCCTGACGGCGTTTCTGCCGGTCTACTTCCCCCCAATATAGCTCCTGATGGTAATTTCCCTGTGGATTCGGCTCCTGACGATAGCCTCCCTGTGAGTAATTTCCCTGTCGGTAACCTCCCTGGAAATACTCATTTTGCTGCCCTGGTCTTTGGCCGTAAGTGTCGGACGGGAAACCTTCCCTGCGATATGGCTCTTGGCGGTAATTCCCCCGTTCATATCCACCCTGACGGTATACTCCCTGGCGATAATTGTCTCTTTGACCGGACCTCTGTTCGACACCTTTTGCCCCAGCATCTGTCTCTCTTTCCTCTCTAATAATCCGGTTCTGACAGTCACAGCTCTCGCCTTCCTGTAATTCTCTCCCACAATTAGTACAAAACCTTGCCATGTATTCCCCTCCTCCTATGTGCCTCTACTATACCAAAATCATAATTTCACCTGTAATTTTAATTATACCAAAAAACATCTGTTTTTTTAACACTTTCAGCAGAATTGAATAGGAAAAGACCTTCTTCCCTATCACCGTGATATTGCGGATTGCTCCGTACATCGCACTCCCTCAATCCTGACAGGCATTCGCACTCCGGCGCATACGCCTGCGTGCTCATATCTGTTGCCCCGTCCAATGTCTGTGCATCTCGGCAAGTAAGCTTGCCTGCCGCTGTCCGGAAGCTTATGCAGTAAAAAAATACAGCAAACAGGATTATTTCCTGTTCACTGTAGCACTTTAACCATTTATTCTATTGTCCTCGCCGGTGTTCTCTTCCTCCTCTTCATCTCTCTGTTCTTTTGGGGAAAGCTCATTAAAATATTCCCAAAATCGCTTTCTGGCCTCCTGGTATTTTGCCCTACTGACAGGGATTTTCCGTCCACTCTCCAATATAATTCCTTCCGCCGCAAAGCTAGCTATCTGATTCATATTCACCATGTAGCTTTTATGACACCTTAGAAAATTCTCTGGCAAGAGCTTTTCCAGTTCGTCCATTTTCATATAAACTGTCCACTTCTCCCTGTCGCCCATAAGTGTGATAACTCGCTTACTACTCTCAGCATAGTGAATACTTCCGCACTTCACTCTGTATAAAATCCCTCTATTTGCCAAGACTATGCTCTTATTCTCTAGCTCCTGAGCGCGTTCCCATCCTTTCTTTAAAGCTTCCCAAAGCTGCTCAGAACAAATAGGCTTTTTCAAAAAATATACCGGATTCACTGCAAAAATCCTGGAAATATCCGCCAAAATGTTTCCCGTAAAAATAATTGGTATCTCATGGTGTCTCTCTAAGATCTTTCCAGCAACTTCTAACCCACTCGTCTTTCCCAATTCCATATCTAAAAAGATGACCGTAGGCAACTCCTCTCCCTTTTTGATCTCCATCAGCATTTCTTCAGGCTCCTGAAAAGTCATAATCTCATCTCCGGTACTCAGATATGCCTCCATCATTCCTGTCAGCTCTTCCAGCGCCTTTTCATTTCCATCGCACACTAAAACTCTGCGAGCACCCATAATTTCATTCCTTCTCGTATCTATAATTCTACTCTAATTACTTTCCACTCTCTGATATACTTCTCAACCAGTTATGATATCATTGATTTTTTTAGAAACATCATAGTTAATTATATCAGGATTTTCCCCCCCCCCCGGTATACTTTCTATTACATTTAAACGACTATTCATTACATTTAGATTTCAACCAACACCAGCACATCCTTTCAAACTTGAGGAGCACACTCTACGAAAGAGCAAAGTAGGCAAAACCACTTCAGCTCCCCATCCCCTCAATCTTTGAGGGGCGCAGCTCACTTTGCGCACCGCCACAACACCGCCTTGCGGTATACTACCTTATTGCTGCGTGCGCATCTTTAACGGAGTATTTATGTTATAGAAAAGGACTTTCACGCATCAGCATGACAAGTCCTCTCCTATAACACAAAAAATCCCCTCTTATCTGAATCTTCTCCAAATAAGAGGGGATTATACTTTATTCTTCTGTCAGAATCTCTTCGGGCTCTGTCTGAACTGTAGATTCCTCAGAAATCTCGCTGATTTCCAACTCCACATCTTCCAGCTCACTCAGTTCTTCCTCCTCGGTCGCCTGAGCTACGAGCTGCTCATCTGTATCTAATTTCACTTGGCTGTAACGCTTCATACCTGTGCCAGCCGGAATCAGTTTACCGATGATTACGTTCTCTTTCAGACCGATCAACGGGTCAACCTTTCCTTTAATCGCTGCCTCCGTCAGAACCTTCGTAGTCTCCTGGAAGGACGCCGCTGACAGGAAAGAATTTGTCGCCAGGGAAGCCTTCGTGATACCTAACATCACCTGCTTGCCCTCTGCCGGTTCTAAGCCTTCCTCTTCCTTCTGCGCGTTTACTTCTTCGAAATCTAGTACATCCACCAGAGTACCCGGCAGGAAATCGGTGTCTCCATTGTTCTCGATGCGAATCTTCTTCAGCATCTGACGTACAATGACCTCGATATGCTTATCGTTGATCTCAACACCCTGAAGGCGGTATACACGCTGCACCTCCTGGATCATGTAATCCTGAACAGCGCGGACACCCTTAATCTTCAGAATGTCATGAGGATTTACACTACCTTCTGTCAGCTCGTCGCCGGCCTCCAGAACCTGGCCGTCCATAACCTTAATTCTGGAACCGTAAGGAATCAGATAGGTCTTGGAATTTCCAGTTTCCACATCGTTGACTGTGATCTCACGTTTTTTCTTAGTATCACTGATCGTAGCCACACCCTTGATCTCGGTGATAATCGCGAGACCCTTCGGCTTTCTGGCCTCAAACAGCTCCTCCACACGGGGAAGACCCTGTGTGATATCTCCGCCGGCCACACCTCCGGTATGGAAGGTACGCATGGTCAGCTGAGTACCAGGCTCTCCGATGGACTGCGCGGCAATGATACCTACAGACTCTCCGACCTGTACAGATTCTCCGGTCGCCATGTTGGCTCCGTAACACTTCGCGCAGATTCCCACCTTGCAGCGGCAGGTAAGGATCGTACGGATCTTCACGCGGTCAATGGCACCGCCAGTCTCATTGCTGACGCCCTCTTTCATGATGCGGGCCGCACGCTTCGGCGTAATCATATGGTTCGCTTTCACGAGGACCTCTCCGTCTTTGTTGCAGATAGTCTCACAAGAATATCTTCCGGTGATACGCTCTTCCAGGCTCTCAATCTCTTCCTTGCCGTCCATGAATGCCTTCACATACATACCTGGAATCTCTCCCTTGCCCTCACAGCAGTCAGACTCACGAACAATCAAGTCCTGAGAGACATCCACCAAACGTCTGGTCAGATAACCGGAGTCAGCGGTACGAAGCGCGGTGTCGGACAGACCTTTACGGGCTCCATGGGCGGACATAAAGTACTCCAATACGTCCAGACCTTCACGGAAGTTGGATTTGATCGGCAGCTCGATGGTGTGACCGGTCGTATCAGCCATCAATCCACGCATACCTGCCAGCTGTTTAATCTGTTTGTCAGAACCACGGGCTCCTGAATCCGCCATCATAAAGATGTTGTTATACTTATCCAAACCGGACAGCAGAGCGTGAGTCAACACATCGTCTGTCTCTTTCCAAGTCTCCACGACCTCCTTGTAACGCTCTTCCTCGGTAATCAAACCACGCTTGTAGTTCTTCGTAATCAAGTCCACCGTATCCTGAGCTTTCTTAATCAGCTCCGGCTTCTGTGGTGGCACGGTCATATCAGAAATAGACACAGTCATGGCCGCTCTCGTGGAATATTTATAACCCATGGATTTAATATCGTCCAAAACCTCAGCAGTCTTGGTTGCACCATGTGTATTGATAACCTTTTCCAGAATCTGTTTCAGACCCTTTTTACCCACATGGAAGTCCACTTCCAGGAGCAACTCATTTCCAGGAACGCTTCTGTCCACAAAGCCTAAATCTTGAGGAAGAATCTCATTAAACAGGAAACGTCCCAAAGTAGACTCGACAACTCCTGTGACTTCCTCTCCATCTGGCATAGTCTTTGTACAGCGCACTTTAATCTTAGACTGAAGGGTGATCGCATCGTTCTCGTAAGCCAAAATTGCCTCATTGACGCTGCGGAAGTATTTTCCTTCTCCCTTATAGCCTGGTCTCTCCTGGGTCAGATAGTAGATACCGAGCACCATATCCTGTGAAGGAACCGCCACCGGACCGCCGTCAGACGGCTTCAACAGGTTGTTCGGAGACAACAGCAGGAAACGGCACTCTGCTTGAGCCTCCACGGACAGCGGAAGATGAACTGCCATCTGGTCGCCGTCAAAGTCTGCGTTGAACGCAGTACAAACCAGAGGATGCAGCTTGATCGCCTTACCTTCTACCAAAATTGGCTCAAACGCCTGAATTCCCAGACGATGCAAAGTAGGGGCACGGTTCAACATAACCGGATGCTCTTTAATTACCTCTTCCAGAACATCCCATACTGCCGGCTCCAGCTTCTCCACCATTTTCTTGGCACTCTTTATATTGTGAGCAGTGCCATTAGACACCAGCTCCTTCATGACAAACGGTTTGAACAGCTCGATTGCCATTTCTTTTGGCAAACCACACTGATAAATCTTCAGCTCTGGTCCTACAACGATAACCGAACGTCCGGAATAGTCCACACGTTTACCCAACAGGTTCTGACGGAAACGTCCGGATTTACCTTTCAACATATCAGAAAGTGATTTCAGCGCACGGTTTCCAGGACCTGTGACTGGACGACCACGGCGTCCGTTGTCAATCAGTGCATCCACTGCCTCCTGGAGCATACGTTTCTCATTTCTGATAATGATATCCGGTGCTCCCAACTCCAATAAACGTTTCAGACGATTGTTGCGGTTGATAATTCTGCGGTATAAGTCGTTCAGGTCGGAAGTTGCAAATCTTCCACCGTCCAGCTGAACCATCGGACGCAGATCCGGTGGAATCACTGGGATTACCGTCATCACCATCCACTCAGGACGGTTGCCGGATTCCCGGAAGGACTCTACGACTTCCAGTCTCTTGACGATTCTCGCCCGCTTCTGTCCTGTGGACTCTTTTAAACCTTTTTTTAATTCTACGGACTCTTTCTCCAGATCAATACTCTCCAGAAGCTCCTTGATCGCCTCAGCGCCCATTCCTACACGGAAGCTGTAGCCGTAGGATTCTCTGGCATCCTGATACTCACGTTCAGTCAGCACCTGCTTGTACTGAAGCCCGGAACCTGCCGGGTCCAGTACAATGTAGTTTGCAAAATACAACACTTTCTCCAAAGTTCTCGGAGATAAGTCCAAAATCAATCCCATGCGGGAAGGAATTCCTTTAAAATACCAGATATGAGAGACAGGAGCAGCCAGCTCAATGTGCCCCATACGCTCACGGCGAACGCTTGCTTTGGTAACTTCCACTCCACAGCGATCGCAGACGACACCTTTGTAGCGAATCTTCTTATATTTCCCACAGTGACACTCCCAGTCCTTGCTGGGTCCGAAGATACGCTCACAGAACAATCCATCTTTTTCTGGCTTCAGAGTTCTATAGTTAATGGTTTCCGGTTTTAACACCTCGCCTCTTGACCACTCTCTGATTTTCTCAGGGGACGCCAGTCCGATTTTGATGGCATCGAAAGTCATTGGCTGATAGGTTTCATTGTTGTTCATTTCTGCCATTTGTTTCTTACCCCTTTCTACTCTTCTCTGTCAAGAGAATCTTCCAATTCAATCAAATCTTCATCTTCGTCTTCGCTGTCGTCTTCACTCTCGTCGATGTCTACCAGCTCTTCACCGGAAAATTCCTGCTTCGTATATCCCATTGCTCCGTAGGACTCATCCTGCGAACGATGACGATCTCCCTCAATGATGGAGTGCAGATCTGTATCACCGTAATCCACGCTCTCCATGATCTCCACCTCGGTCTGGTCTTCGTTGAGGACTCTCACGTCCAGACCCAGGGACTGAAGTTCTTTTAAGAGAACCTTGAAGGATTCCGGAATACCCGGCTCAGGGATATTGTCTCCCTTGATGATCGCCTCATAGGTCTTCACACGGCCGACCACATCGTCAGACTTCACAGTCAGAATCTCCTGCAATGTATAAGATGCTCCGTACGCTTCCAGAGCCCAAACCTCCATCTCTCCGAAACGCTGTCCGCCGAACTGAGCTTTACCGCCCAGAGGCTGCTGTGTCACCAGGGAGTACGGGCCGGTGGAACGGGCATGAATCTTATCGTCAACCAGATGATGCAGCTTCAAGTAGTGCATGTGTCCGATCGTTACCGGGCTGTCGAAATACTCTCCGGTACGTCCGTCGCGCAGGCGCACTTTTCCGTCTCTAGAAATCGGTACGCCCTTCCAGAGCTTACGGTGTTCCAAATTGTTCTCCAAATACTCCATTACATCCGGAGCCAGAACTTCCCTATATTTCTCCTTGAAGTCCGCAAAATCTTCCATGTTTACATAGTCGTTCGCCATATCCAAGGTATCCATGATGTCATTCTCGTTGGCACCGTCGAATACCGGAGTGGCAATGTTAAAGCCCAGAGCTTTTGCCGCAAGACTCAGATGAATCTCCAACACCTGACCGATATTCATACGTGACGGCACGCCCAGAGGGTTCAGCACAATATCCAGAGGACGGCCATTTGGCAGGAACGGCATGTCTTCTACTGGCAGCACACGGGAAACAACACCCTTGTTTCCGTGACGTCCGGCCATCTTGTCACCCACAGAAATTTTTCTCTTCTGAGCGATGTAAATGCGGACAGACTGGTTTACTCCCGGAGACAGCTCGTCACCATTCTCTCTCGTAAATACTTTCGCATCCACGACGATTCCATACTCGCCGTGAGGCACTTTCAGGGAAGTATCTCTGACTTCACGGGCTTTCTCGCCAAAGATTGCTCTCAGCAAACGTTCCTCCGCAGTCAGCTCCGTCTCACCTTTCGGTGTGACTTTTCCCACCAGAATATCACCTGCACGCACTTCCGCACCGATACGGATGATTCCTCTCTCATCCAGATCTTTCAGCGCATCGTCTCCCACACCGGGCACGTCCCTGGTGGTCTCCTCCGGTCCCAGCTTCGTATCACGGGCCTCAGCCTCATATTCCTCAATGTGAACAGAAGTGTAGACATCATCCTGTACCAAACGCTCACTCAGCAGTACCGCATCCTCGTAGTTATAGCCTTCCCAGGTCATAAATCCGATCAGCGGATTCTTACCCAGCGCCAACTCACCATTCGAGGTAGATGGACCGTCAGCAATTACCTGTCCAGCCTCCACGTGCTCACCTTGTACCACAATGGGCCTCTGATTATAACAGTTACTCTGGTTACTTCTCATAAATTTGGTCAGATGGTAATCATCTCTGGTACCATCATCATTCTTAATACTGATATCTGTTGATGTGGCACGCTGAACTACACCGGCTTTCTTAGCCAGCACACACACGCCAGAGTCCACAGCCGCCTTCGTCTCCATTCCAGTTCCAACTACTGGGGCTTCCGTCGTCAACAGAGGCACAGCCTGACGCTGCATGTTGGAACCCATCAAAGCTCGGTTCGCGTCGTCGTTCTGCAAGAATGGAATCAGTGCAGTCGCCACAGAGAATACCATCTTCGGAGATACGTCCATGTAATCAAACATTTGACGCTCGTACTCCTGGGTTTCTTCTCTATAACGACCGGATACATTCTTACGAATAAAATACCCATTCTCATCCAACGGCTCGTTGGCCTGAGCAACGTGGTAGTTATCCTCCTCGTCGGCTGTCATATATATAACTTCCTCAGTAACCCTCGGGTTCTTTGGATCGGATTTATCAATTTTACGATACGGCGCCTCCACAAAACCATACTGGTTGATTCTCGCATAGGACGCCAGTGAGTTGATCAGACCGATGTTCGGACCCTCAGGGGTCTCAATGGGACACATTCTTCCGTAGTGAGAATAGTGCACATCTCGAACCTCAAATCCTGCACGATCTCTGGACAAACCGCCAGGGCCCAGGGCAGACAGACGTCTCTTGTGAGTCAACTCACCCAGAGGATTGTTCTGGTCCATGAACTGTGACAGCTGGGAAGAGCCGAAAAATTCCTTCACTGCTGCTGTCACCGGTTTGATATTAATCAATGACTGGGGTGAGATTCCCTCGATATCCTGAGTGGTCATTCTCTCGCGGACCACTCTCTCCAATCTGGACAGACCGATGCGGTACTGATTCTGGAGCAGCTCTCCCACCGCACGGATACGACGATTGCCCAGATGGTCGATATCATCATCATTGCCCAAGCCGTATTCCAGGTGCATATTGTAGTTAATGGAAGCTAAAATGTCCTCTTTTGTGATATGCTTCGGAATCAAGTCGTGGATATCTCTGTGTACTGCAGCCTTGATCTCTTCCAGATTGTCATTTTCTTCCAGAATTTTTTCGAGAACTGGGTAGTATACTAATTCTGTAACCCCCATCTCTTTTGGATCTGCGTCCACATACTTCCGAATATCTACCATCATGCTGGACAAAACTTTTACTTTGCGTTCTTCTGTTTGAATCCATACATACGGAACCGCGGCATTCTGAATATCATCAGCTAACTCCTTGCTCACAACGGTGCCAGCTTCTGCCAGAATTTCACCAGTAGTTCCGTCCACCACATCTTCAGCTAACGCCTGTCCCGCAATGCGGTTGCGCAACATCAATTTTTTATTGAATTTATAACGTCCCACCTTCGCCAGATCGTATCTTCTGGGGTCAAAAAACATACTCATAATCAAGCTTTCCGCGCTCTCCACGGCCAGCGGCTCACCGGGACGAATTTTTTTGTATAACTCTAAGAGACCCTCCTGATAGCTCTCAGCAGTGTCTTTCGTGAAACTTGCCAGAATCTTTGGTTCTTCACCAAACAGCTCAATAATCTCAGCGTTGGTTCCATACCCTAAAGCTCTGATCAAAACAGTAATTGGGACTTTTCTCGTACGGTCTACACGTACATAAAACACGTCATTGGAATCCGTCTCATATTCCAGCCATGCACCTCTATTTGGGATTACCGTACAGGAATACAGCTTTTTACCAACCTTATCGTGGGAGATTGCATAATAAATACCAGGAGAACGTACCAACTGGCTGACAATGACACGCTCCGCACCGTTGATTACAAAGGTGCCCGTCTCGGTCATCAGCGGAAGATCTCCCATAAAGATCTCATGCTCGTTAATCTCGTCATTTTCCTTGTTGATTAGTCTTACCCGAACTTTCAAAGGCGCGGCGTAGGTCACGTCTCGCTCTTTACACTGTTCTATGGTATATTTCGCATCGTCAACGCACAAAGTAAAGTCAATAAATTCTAGGCTGAGTTTTCCGCCATAATCTGCAATCGGAGAGATGTCATCGAAGACTTCTTTCAACCCTTCATCGAGAAACCACTGGTAGGAATCCTTCTGGACTTCGATCAGATTGGGCATCTCCAGGACTTCTTTTTGCCGCTGGTAACTCATTCGCATACTTTTTCCAGTTGTTACAGAACGAATTCTGTTTTTTTCCATTGACGTTTCACCCCTGTTTTTTTATTTATTACCGCATATCCTACTTGGTTTGTAGGCATATCTTGCCATAATAGTGCATTTTTTACTATAGCATAACGATTCTCAGCGTGTCAACACTTTTTTTCTAAAGATTCTATAAAATTAATAGCCATAAAATCGAGAGGAAAGAACTTTCCTATTACTAAACAAAGTGGGCAAGCTCACTTCAACTTCCCTGCCCCTCAACCTTGAGGGGCGCGTCCCACTTTGTGCGCCGCCGCAACACCGACCGCCTTGCCGTGCACTACCTTATTGCGGTGTGCGCATCCATAGCGGAGCGTTTATGTTATAGGAAAGGGCTTTCACGCTTCAATGTGACAAGCTCTTCCCTATAACATAACAAAGCGCTGCAAGACGACTCTCCGTCGTCCGCAACGCTTTTGTACACTTAAATATACCGTCTGATTATTTAAGAGTAACTTTCGCACCCTCAGCTTCCAGTTTCGTTTTAATATCTTCAGCCTCAGCTTTAGAAGCAGCCTCTTTCAGAACCTTAGGAGCTCCGTCAACAACAGCTTTTGCTTCTTTCAGACCTAAACCAGTTACTTCACGAACTACTTTGATAACTTTAACTTTGTTTGGTCCAACTTCCGTCAGCTCTACATCAAACTCATCTTTCTCTTCTGCTGCCTCAGCTGCTCCGCCTGCTGCTGCTACAACAACACCTGCTGCTGCGGATACACCAAACTCTTCTTCACATGCTTTTACTAAATCATTCAGCTCTAATACGGTTAATTCTTTGATCGCTTCGATAAATTCAGCGGTAGTTAATTTTGCCATTACTATTTACCTCCATTAATTTTTTAGGGTTATTTTCAATTTATCTCGAGAATAATCCAGTTCTGATTATTCTGCTGCTGGAGCTTCCTCTGCCGCCGGAGCAGCGTCTCCACCTTTTTCTGCAATCTGGCTAATAACACGTGCAAAGTTTGCAATCGGTGACTGAAGACTTCCCAGCAATTTGCCAAGCAATTCTTCTCTAGATGGAATGTTGGACAGAGCCTCGATTCCAGCTTTGTCGTTGTAGTTTCCTTCCACTACACCTGCAACCAATTCCAATTTCGGGAACTGTTTTGCATATTTAGCCAAAATTCTCGCCGGCGCTGTAGCATCGTCCGCAGATACTGCAAGAGCATTTGTTCCTTCCAGATGCTCGCACAGTGGTTCACAAGCAGTACCTTTGAATGCAAAATTCATCATTGTATTCTTGTATACTTTGTAGTGAACACCAGCTTCTCTCAGCTCCTTACGCAGAAGAGTATCCTGTGCAACTGTAAGTCCGCTGTAGTTTACCAGAACGATACCCTGAGCATCTTTAATACAGTTAGAAATCTCTTCAATGATCGGCTGTTTCAGTTCTACTTTTGCCATGAAATGGTACACCTCCTTATAGATTTTGTATACCGCCGTTCAATCCAAAAGAAAATGCCTTGCTGCACAGACAGCAAGGCATACAAATCTTCTTCAAGAATGTACTTTCCTCGGTAGGCGTTTTGAACCTTATGCCTTACGGCACCTACTGTCTTCGGCAGTTTCCTGTGTGAATATACCATATCTATATTCAATTGTCAAGACTCTTTTTCAATGTGTCTAATCTCCAGCTATGACTGACGCGCTCTACCTGTTGGCGCCCTCTTTTCACACACCTACTCCTTGAGTCTTCTAAAAACCTTTTCTGAATCCTGTCTACACCGGAATACTTTCCACAACTTAACCCAGGGCCAACCCTAGATGAAACAGACGCTCCGTGTCATCCGCCTCTCAGCTGCGTACCTTGGCACATGAGATCCGGTATAGTAGCTCCCGTGTACCATGGTATGCAGTTTTGACCTGCTAAGAGACAACTCCTGTCTTCTTACACAATAATATCAATATAAACTAAAATTACCTATCTCTATTTTTAGGCCACAGCCTTCCTCGGCCTGTGGAATATTTTCCTCATCTTTCCGGGAATTACCCCTGCTCCCCGCCTGAACTTTACAATCAATTTCCTATTTTTCAAAGAGGAAAATGCGGCTTTTAACTTCCTGCCCAGTCTTTTCCTCCTGTTTTCTTTCACCGTTTTTTGGTCTACATTTATGTTCTCTGTCCTGTTCTCGTTTTCCTTTGATGAAGCAGCTTCCTCGACGGAAGATGCTGTTCCGTTTCTGGATATGGAAACAATCTTGTCCGTTTCTTTGCCATCTGTTTTGTGATCTGTATTTTCCGCCATGGTCTCTGTGAACACTTCTGTGACATTCTGATACGGCCTAATCACCAGCCTTTGTCTTGCTGCCTCTGCTGACGTACCGGGCACAAAAATTCCCACCAACAATGAAATGAGTACTAAAAACTTCTGTTTGATCTTTTCTCTCTTTTTCATAACCAATCCTCCATAACAGCAACGAGAGCTTGTCCCGCTTTTCCAGTTACCATATTCGCAAAGAACGATCTACCTCTTCCTCATCGTTTCCCCTCTTTTCTCAGACACAGTCAACGAGTTACATTTTTCCGGAAAACGTTTTGCAATCGCAATCACAAACGTGTACAGTGTAAATATATTGCCTGCTGTTCAGAAATTATTCCTGTTTTTTTCCGTGTTCTTTGAAACTATTTTTCTACTCCCCTTCAGGTATTCTTGACAAGACCTAAAGCTTCTATATAATAGAACATAGATATAGGTTCGAAAGGCTGGTATATAATATGAAACAATGTATGGATTCTGATAACCTGCATCGGCGGCTGAAAAAAATTATCGGCCAGGTTCAAGCTATAGATCGAATGGTAGATGAAGATATCCCCTGTGAAGATATCTTATCCCAGATAAATGCAGCAAAATCCGCACTGCATAAAGTAGGACAAGTTGTACTAGAAGGACATATTAAGCACTGTGTCCGTGACGGCATTGAACACGGTGACGCTGACCAGACAATTGAGAGCTTCACAAAAGCAGTGGAGCGTTTTGCTAACATGAAGTAAATATTTTGACATTCCAAATTGTTATAGAAAAGGCATCTCACGCTGATGCGTGAAATGCCTCTCCTAATAATATAAGACACCTGCCAAACAGCAGGTGTCTTATATTATTCTCTATTAAGCTAATTTCAAAGGATTGATCTTCACACCAGGTCCCATAGTAGGAGCGATTGTCACGCTCTTTAAGTACTGACCTTTCAGTGTGCTTGGTTTTGCCTTTAAAACTGCTTCCATCAGGGTCTGGAAGTTGTCGGCCAACTGCTCCTCAGTGAAAGAAGCCTTGCCGATTGGCACATGGATAATGTTGGTTTTGTCAAGACGATACTCAATTTTACCAGCTTTGATCTCTTTTACAGCTTTTGCAACATCCATAGTAACGGTTCCTGCTTTTGGGTTTGGCATTAAGCCTTTCGGTCCAAGGACACGTCCCAGACGTCCTACAGTACCCATCATATCAGGAGTAGCTACAACTACGTCAAAGTCCAGCCATCCTTCATTCTGAATCTTCGGAATCAGTTCCTGTCCGCCCACGAACTCTGCACCTGCTGCCAGAGCTTCATCCGCTTTCGCGTCCTTGGCAAATACTAAAACACGAACCTGTTTTCCGGTTCCGTGAGGCAGTACCACTGCTCCACGAATCTGTTGATCGGCGTGACGTCCGTCACAGCCTGTACGAATGTGAACCTCAACGGTCTCATCGAATTTTGCAACTGCTGTCTTCTTAACCAGGCTGATAGCCTCTGCGGTATCGTAAAGTGTGCTGCGGTCCACTGCTTTCGCAGCTTCTACGTATTTTTTTCCTCGTTTCATTTTCATTAACCTCCTGTGGTAATAGCGGGAATCTCCCTCCCACTCGTTTGATTTCTGCGTGTCTTCGTTTCTCTCTCACAAAGTCCTGCAAGATTCTCGTCTGCAATTACTCGGTTACTGTGATACCCATACTTCTCGCAGTACCAGCAATCATGCTCATAGCAGCTTCCACAGATCCTGCATTTAAGTCTTTCATCTTCAGCTCTGCAATTTCCTGAACCTGAGCCTTGGTCACGCTTGCAACCTTAGTCTTGTTCGGAACACCGGAACCAGATTTGATATTAGCAGCTTTCTTCAGCAGAACTGCTGCCGGCGGAGTCTTTGTGATGAAGCTGAAGCTTCTGTCCGCATATACTGTGATTACTACAGGGATAATCAGGTCTCCCTGGTCTGCGGTTCTCGCATTAAACTCTTTCGTAAACTGTACAATGTTTACACCGTGCTGACCAAGAGCTGGTCCGACAGGTGGTGCTGGTGTTGCTTTCCCAGCCGGAATCTGTAATTTAATATATCCTGTTACTTTCTTTGCCATATCAGGCACCTCCTATGTGGTATTGGCGGGGGTGTATCCCTCCCACTTTGTGTTACCTTAGTTACTTTTTTTAATTTCCAAGAAACTGATTTCCACCGGTGTTTCACGACCGAACAGCTCAACATTGATTGTCGCAACTTGTTTCTGGATGTTCAGGCTCTGAATAATGCCCACTGTGTCTTTCCAGGCTCCCCCTGTAACCACCACCTCGTCGCCTTCTTCGAAGTCCACGACGATGCTCGGCTCTTGGATGCCCAGAGGACGCATTTCCTCTTCCGTCAAAGGTACCGGCTTCGATCCCGGTCCGACGAATCCAGTGACACCACGAGTGTTTCTAACTACATACCAGGTGTCATCATTCATCACCATATTCAGCAGCACATAGCCCGGAAACAACTTTTTCTGCACAGATTTCTGAGTACCGTTTCTCATCTCTACGACATCTTCCATGGGAACCCGCACTTTCAAAATCTGGTCTTCCAGATGTCTGTTCTCGATTGTCTTTTCAATGTTCGCCTTTACCTTATTCTCATACCCGGAATAGGTATGGACAACATACCATTTTGCTTCTGACATACGATCACCTCATCCTCTTAGACTACTAAATTAATTCCATGCAGAATTGCACTGTCAAATACGCTGATAATTACGCCCAGTATCACAGTGATCACAACCACTGCAACAGTCTGTTTTACAAGGGTATTCTTATCGGTCCAGATAATCTTATTGAACTCTGCCCGAAGACCCTCGAACCAGCTTCCTTTTTTCTGCTTGCCAGTTGTTTTTTCCTTGTCTGCCATTATTTTCCTCGCATTTCCAATGACGGGTTTATTTAGTTTCCTTGTGTACTGTATGTCTCTTGCAGAATCTACAATACTTCTTGGTCTCCATTCTCTCCGGATGGTTCTTTTTCTCTTTGGTCATATTGTAGTTACGCTGTTTGCACTCCGTACATGCCAATGTGATCTTTACTCGCACAACTTCCACCTCCACTGTAATATTTACACAGTCCATGTATGCCTTTTCTCATCCTGATTTATGATTTTAGGCATAAAAAAAAAGACCTACTTCCATGTCGCCTGTTCACTATATCACAGGCGGCATGAAAAGTCAAGTCTTTTCCCCTATATATGCGGCTTTCGCGTAACAGTTCAGCCTGTCACTATTCCGCGAGGCGTCACGCTGCATTTGCAGCGGGATCCCGAGGACAGCAGGTGCCAGACTGCGATTCTCGCAGTCTGTGTGCATACATTTGTGACAGTGAAGCCGAAAGGCTGAACTGTTACGCTTTCGCCTAGCTCTTCTGTCCTCTCTCCGTGTCAGACACCTGTTCCAACTCACCAGCCTTCTCTTTCTCCAGCTCCCGTATCTTCTCAGCACTCTCTTCCTCCGCTGGTTCCTCGGCAGCCTCTTTTCTCTCTGACTCCTGTTCTACATCCGCATTCTCTTCTTCTGACGGCTCCGTCTGAGCTCCAGTATTTATATTTTCCTCACTGGTAACCTCGCCATCCGCCGACTCAATCTCCTGGGTCAGTTCTTTGGAAAGAGTTTCCAGCTCTCCTAAGACCTCCTGAAGTTCTTCCTGAGATAGTGTATCGGCCAGTTTCTCCGGTTCGGCACTTCCCTCCTGGACCGGGAAATCCTTCTTCTGCGCTTCTCTCTGCCTGGAAACTCTTCTTCTCTTCAACCAGCGCAGAAAACGGATATAGGCAAAGATCAAGATCACCAGAAGAATCACTCCGATTCCTCCAAGAACGTACGGAAGATATTTCCAACGGTATTCCACACGAATGCTGTGACTCTCCTGTACATTGGAAAACGTATAGCTTTCCTTCTGCTCATTCGTCAAATCCGTCACTTCTTTTCCATCAATATACAGATGGGCGAATTCGTAATTCTCATTCGGCTGATACCTCACAGTGTAATCGTCATCCCGGTATACACTCTTGGATTCCACCTGCATCTGACCGCCCAGCACCTCGGCCTTCATCTCAAAGACAGGTTTCTCTTTAAAGTAAGCATAAAGCTTTGGCGGCCCCTGACACTTCTCAAAGGTGTATTTTTTTGCCCCGTCTTCTAACTCCACGATTTCTCCGTCAACCATTAGCCAGTCCAGCTCGTAGTGTTCGTAAGGCTTAATCCATACACTCACGTCCTTTCCCCGTCTCACATAAGGTTCAGCCGCTTTCACTCTGCCTCCCTGAGCTTTTGCGACCACTGGAAATTTCGGTATCTCAGTGTAAACGATATCAATCTCATGGTCGTCCTGAAGGTTCGAGAACGTATACTCTGTGGGATACTCTAAGATATTCTGCTTCTCGCCGTCCACGTAAATCTTTCTCAGTTCATAGTTTTCATTCGGCTCATAGCCCACTGTGAAATCTGTTCCCTGGTCCAGCACCTGCTGACTGTCGGTGACGGTACCGTTCGCCACATCGGTCCTCACACTGAACGCGGCGGCCACCTGTGTCGTGTAGAAGACGACTCGGTTAGGGTCCTTTTGCATACTTCCGATCAGCAGCTTGCCCGGCGCTATCTCACAGATCGACTCCGGCTCCACATAGGTTTCTTCCCCTTCCAACCACAAGCCATAGGTGCCGACCAGACGCTGCTCTGTTAAAGAGTACACCTGAAGCGTATCATCCTCAGCAGTTCTCTTCATGAAAGGGATACTAATGATATAGTCTCCTGAGATACAGAAGTCCTGAAACGTATTGCCCGCCGAGGAGTCCACCCCCGCGAACTCATCCAAGACATTGAAATTCCGGTCCGTGATTACAAACTTAAAAGAAGTCTGAGTGACTCCAATCAGAAAGACAAACTGGTCATTTTTCTCCCAGTAGTCCACCGCCGAGACCCTTCCCTTCTCCGCGATCTTGACTTTTTCAATGTATCCTAGAGTTTCACTGTCCACGATGAAAATACAACCTGTATTTTCTTTGTTCAGGGCCTTTCCGCCTGCTATCAAAATCCGTTTATCCACTGGGTCGTAGGTCATCCCATTACAGTGCTCATAGTCCATCTGTGTCACATGCTTTGCGTAACTGAACTGCTGAACAGGATTTCCATTTTCATCGTAATCGTTCTTATAAAACGCAACCAGGGTATCCGGGTCGGAATTGGTATTGGAAGCATTTTCCACTCCGATTATGTAATTTTCCGTGTCACAGATCGCCTGTAGCCATCCTCCATCAGCAAACGGAGTACTCTCCCCTGCATAAGTCCAGTTGGAATCCAAAAATACGTCTGCTTCTTTAATCCCTGCATTTACAGTAGCTGTCTCAAATATACTTATGATCAATATCAACAGTGACAGAAGCGCCGTCACGCCCCTGCGCAATTTTTGTAATTTTTCCATAGACTCCCCTATTGATTCATACTCTGGCGCGGTTTTGGCCACTCCCTTCCCGTCCGCGCCCCTTTCACTCTTCAGTTACATCCCCTCAAACGATTATTCACCAAAAGCTCTCTCTATGGCGGTTTCCCACTGTCCTCTGGATTTCAGCAAAAGCTCCACGAACTCACGTACCACGCCTTCTCCTCCTCGCGCGTTCAGCACGTAGTCACATTGAGCTTTTATCTCTTTTGCGGCGTCCTGAGGACAAACGGCAGTCCCTGCAAGGCGCATCGCATACAAATCATTCAAATCATCTCCGATGTAGGCCAGCTGGTCCGCCTCTAATCCATTTTCTTCCATGTAACTCTTCAAAAAAGAAATCTTATTTCCCACATTCTGGTAAACATGGCGAATCTTCAACTCTTCCGCCCTCTGCAGCACGCAATTGCTCTCTCTGCCTGTGAGTATCATAAATTCCAGTCCCATCGCATGTGCCAGCACAATGCCGCATCCATCCTTGATACTGAATTTCTTTGTCTCAATACGGCGATTGTCAATATAGACCCCGCCATCTGTCATAGTACCATCTACATCCAAAATAATCAACTTTATCTCTTTCATGCTCATTCTTCTTTCTCATACTTAGACGGCGTCAGAAACTCTAAGTTCATCTGACTCCTGATCGGAGACAGAAGAGTGCGAATGAGCTGATTCGTATGGGCAGCTCCCTTGCGTCTCTCCTGATAGTCCAGGATACTGCTGACATAATCCGTCGGTTTTTCCTCATACCCATCGAACCCAGCCAGGTGAACCCTCTCAATCCCAATCTGCTTCAGCAGGCGCAAAAGCATAACGGTACAGTTGTCAAACACTCCGTTCTCATCATAAGTTAAATCGTGGTAATTGAACACCCCGGCCGCCTCCTTTGCCCCTTCCTTGAGATTGGAGGTCACCAGGATTTCTTCTTCCATCGGCCCGTTCACATATTCTTCATAGCGCTTGACATTGCTGAAGAACAAATAATCCGCCCGGTAAAGCTCACTCTTAAAATTCGCGGTGATCACAACCGGAGACTTCTCCTCAATATAAGCCTGAATTCTCGCCTCTTCCCTCTCCAAAGAACCTCCTGGAGCCAGAATCAGGATCTCCCGGCCTTTCAGCTTCTGAAAAAATGCGGCTCTCGCCTGAGCATCATCCACTGCACAATCCTGATAGTGATAATAGAGTTCTTCCACATAGGCCTCGTCAAAGGCCGTCTTTTTACAGTCTTCAATGGACGCCAAAATATGATTGATGTCCTTTGCTTTCAGCTTGCCCTTGTTCAGCAGAAATTCCGCGTAGTTTCTGTGCAGATTATATTTTGCGGACAAAGAGTAGGCTGTACTGTATCCCCACGGCTCCAACCTCTTGATCGGCACAATGTAGTCGTCGATGGCATCCAAAATCGGATCAATGTTATAAGTCTTCGCGTAATTATTGTTGAGATAGTCCAAAATCAGCTCGATGCACAAATTCCCCGGCACTCTCCCCATTCCCAGCAGAGAACCATCGATCACACAGTTTCGGCTGTAACTCTTAATATTCAAAAATTCCTGGGCAAGAGAATAGGACAGAGATAGATTCTCATGCAGATGCAAGCCGATGGTGATATCCTTGCTCAGATTGTTCTCACACAGCGAGTACAGCCGAATCAGATCGTTTCTCTTCATGGAGCCAAAGGTATCTACGATAGAAAATACCGTGGGATGAATCTCATTGACTTTTCTGAGAATTTCTAGCAGCTCCCCATCAGAATACCCCATAATATTGATGGGATTACAAGCCACCTCATATCCCTTTTCCATGACCTTGCGACAGTACTCGAGACCTTCTTCCACATCATAGTCATGAAAAGTCACGCGGATACGCTGAATCGGCCCTCCGTCATAGTCTTCTAGCTGGCTGATGTCGTATTTGTTGTGCAGGGACATCAAGGTAAATCTTGTGTTTTTACAGTCCTTCGGGAGTATGTGATAGGCATCCTTCACATGCCTGAACACCGTTCGGTCCGGCTGATAGTCTTCATTTCTCAAAAAACCCAGTTCCACATAGTCCACGTTCGAGGCAATCAGCTGGCGGACTGTCTGACAGATCATCTTATAACCGAACTCCCAGTCGTTGAGATAGCCTCCGTCACGCAGCGTACAGTCTAAAGTCTGAATTCCTGGCATCTTGGTTCCCTCCTTTTTCTCACAATGTATTTTCCATAATCCTTCGCACCCTCTCCAAGTCTTTTTCCGTATCCACAGACAGCGTGCGGCAGTGTTCCACTTCTATAAACTGCAATTTCTTTCCGTAGTCGATAAAACGCAGCGTGTCGATTCCCTCTATTTTTTCAAACCGCCCTGGAACGGAATCCCGGTAAAAATCCAGCATTTTTTTATTATATCCCAGAATTCCCACATGCTTATAGTACTCAAATTCAATACTCTTAAACGGATAAGGGATCGGTGTTCTGGACATATACAGTGCCTTGAAGCTTTCGTCGAACACCACTTTAATGTTGGCAGGGTCCATGACCTCTGAAGGACTATGCATCCTCGTGATAATATTGGTCCCAAACGCTTCTTTTAACTCCACACTCTCCGGCACCGCAGCGTCCACCAATGAAGGATCCAGCAGTGGTTCATCCCCGTTGAGCTGAACGTAAAAATCTGCCTTCACTGTCTCGGAGACTTCTTGGAGCCGATTCGCACCAGTAGGATGCGATGGGCTAGTCATAACCACGGGAATCCTGTACTCCCGGCACATTCCTTCTATCCGCTCATCGTCTGTGGCCACATAGACCGCGTCCAGCCTTTTCGCCTGCCTGACTCGTTCATAGACCCAGACCAACATCGGCTTTCCACAGATCTCTTTCAATGGTTTGCCCGGCAACCTGGTAGACCCATATCTGGCCGGGATAACTCCAACTACTCTCATTGATTCCCATCCTTTCCTCTAAGCAGAAGGTCCAGCGTCCTTTGGGTAGCGTCGCCGTCTTCATAGGTATTAAACTTCTTTTGAAATCTCTGGTACTTTTCATCGTATACGAAGGTTTCGCGCAGCTTCAAAATAGCCTGGGCTAGCTCCTGCGTAGTCTTTACAATAGGCCCCGGCAGCTCCTCCACATCAAAGTAAAATCCTCTGAGTTTTTCCCGGTACTCTTCCAAATCGTACATATAGAAAATCATCGGCCTTCCCAGGTTCCCGTAATCGAACATCGTGCTGGAATAGTCCGTAATCAGCATATCGCTAATGATGTACAGTTCATTGACATCCTCCACGCCTGTCACGTCGATCACCCGGCCCTCCCACTCCTGTTTCCAGTCATAAGTGCTAATATGATGGTGAGCCCGGTACAGCAGCACATAATCGTTTCCCAAAATCCGAAACAGCTCATTTAGATCTATCTCCATATGGCTGGCAAACCCACCCTGGCTCTGATATTGGTTCTCCCGCCAGGTAGGAGTGTACAGGAGTGTCTTCTTATTCTCCGGAATTCCCAGCCTCTCCTTGATCTGCCTCAGATCATCCAGACTGTAATGATACAGATAGTCGTTTCTAGGATAACCCGTAGGAACCACGGCAGCCTCATTTCCACTTTTTTTCAACCCAAAAGCGGACGTGATCACCTCGTCATAAAACACAGAAGGAGACAACAGATAATCCACCTTCGCCCCCTTCTTCTCAAATGCCGCAATGGTCTCCTGACGACTTCTGCGACAGTCGCTCTCATATATAATATCACAGCCCACTCTTTTCAGTGGAGTTCCATGCCAGGTCTCCACATAAATTTGGTTCTTACTCGGTTCCATGTACTCAGGGACCGACATGTTATATATCCAAATCTTAGCTTTTGCAAAGGCCATCTCATATTCTTTGGAGTTTCTCTGGACCAACCGGGTCCTGGGGTTCTCCAAGAGCTGGCGATGAGCCTGCGTATCTTGAAAAGACCAGATAAAATGATAGTCGTCATAACGTTTATCCCTCAGCATTCCCTCATAGATCGCCTTGGGACTGCAATTGTAAGATTTTCCCCAGAAAGACTCAAACACAACCAGCTTTTCATCCACCGGATTTTCTCTCTGAAGAGTGGCAAACTGTTTTCTCTTCACATCTTCTCTGGATCGCCTGTAGAACCTAAGCAGACCAGGACATTTTGTAGAAAACCCTTTCAGTTTTTCTCTCGCCCAGGAATTTCCAGACATTTTGTCTCTCCTTTACTTTGCCATAAATTCTTCATAGGCATCCAACACTTTACCCGTCTCACCAATCATCTTAATCTCACCTTCGTGCAGCCACATCAAACTAGTACACAGCTTTTTCAGTGTCTCGGAACTGTGAGAAACAATGATAACCGTCCGGTCTTTGTTGGAAATCAACTGTTTCATCTTATTGTAACTCTTTTTCTTAAACTTCACGTCACCCACGCTGAGCACTTCGTCAATCAGCATGATGTCGGATTCCAACACCGCTGTAATGGAAAATGCTAGCTTGGAATACATTCCGCTGGAATACGTGCGGACCGGCATATCAATAAAACGCCCCAACTCTGCAAATTTAATGATCTCGTCCATCTTAGCCCGAACCTGCTCTTCTGAAAATCCCAGCAGCATCCCCGACAGGACAATATTCTCCCGGCCAGTCAAAGCTTTTTGAAACCCTACTCCGATGGACAACAGGGAGACGGAATGTCCGTGAAGATCAATCTCCCCGGAATCCGGTGAAAAAATACCGGCGATTGCCCGCAGCATTGTGGATTTTCCACTGCCATTCTTGCCGACAATTCCCATAATTTCCCCTTCAGGAACTGAGAAACTCACGCCTTTTACCGCCTCAAAGACCTCCACCTCGGATTTTTTTAATTTTAACAGACTTCTTTTAATCGAGAAAGACTTTAAGCACCGGTAACTGATCTTTAAGTCTTTCACGTCAATCGCATTTTTTGTCTCCATACTAAATCACCTTTACATAGCTGTTTTCGTATTTATAGACCAATTTTACCGATATCACCGAGAGTATCAAACCAATCACTCCCCAGATAATCAGCATTTTCCGTCCCGGAAGCTGAGAGTACAGCATACAACGGCGTAGAGAATCCATAATAAACGCCATCGGATTACATTTCAGCAAAATTGTCTGATACGGCTCCGGCACCGTCTGTCCAATGGAATAAAAGATACCGGACATGTAGAAAATCAGACGCAGCACCACCGTCATCACATTTTGCAGATCGTCCACAAATACACCAAAGTGCAGCATAATATTGCTGATTCCAAAGGTAAGCAGCACCAATACCAGCATCAACGGAAAAAAGTACAAAATTTTCCAGGTGACAGGCACCTGGTAAATGACCATCATAATGATAACCAGGCCAAAAGAAATCACCATCTTAAAACCATTCACCAGCATTTTCTGCACTACCAGCAGAAATTTGGGAATGTACACCTTCGTCACAATCTGACGATTGTTTTTCACTACCTTCACGCTTCCCAGAACGCATTTGTTGAAGAAATTCCAACAAGTTAAACCTATAAACACAAACACCGGAAAATATTCCACAGATTTCTTGAACACAATCAACGCAATAAATGTATAGACCAGCATGAACAGCAGTGGGTCCAAAATCCACCAAAGCCAGTTCAGGTAAGAGCTGGCAACCTCTGATTTCAGTTGAGATTTTGCCGCGTACTGCGTATACTTCCAATATTTCTGCAAATCATTCTTAAATCTCATCCTTAGTCTCCTTATTTTTTCAGATCTTTCTTTATCTGTGTCGTGGAGATCTCCGGTGTCCTCGGCAGATAGACCACATCGCAGTACTCCTTCAGGAAGTCGAATTTTCCTTCCCAGTCATTCCCCATCACAAAGGTGTCGATATGATATTCCTGAACATCGCTGGCTTTCTGCTCCCAGGATTCCTCCGGGATTACCAGGTCCACATAGCGGATTGCCTCCAACAGACGCTTGCGTTCCTCATAGGAAAAATAACATTTCTTCTGCTTCTGATTCCAGTTAAATTCGTCTGTGGACAGAGCCACTACTAGGTAATCTCCCAGAGCCTTCGCTCTCTGAAGCAGGTTCACATGACCATAGTGAAGTAAATCAAAAGTTCCGTATGTGATTACTTTTTTCATCAATATTCTCCTCATTTCTCATATTCTTCACACATTATACTCATCTTAACATATCCCCTCTAAGTTTTCCAGGGTGACTCTTGGGAATACTTCCAGATCGCCGCCTCTCGTGGCATTATAGATCTTCACACCGCAGGACTGCGTAAACTTATGCACCACCTCATAGGCTTCAATCGAACGGCGGTAATTGTGAAGTCCCATCTCTTCCGGCGTGAGCTGCTTCTTTTTCAAATCTCTCTTAATCCTCTGGTCTTCCGCCTTCTTTGTGTCTTCTTTCATGTAGTCCTTGATAAAATGGCCGTTGGCCGTGTAAGTATTCGTACAGTCCACACCCAGCAGATAAATCTCAGAAAATCCCATATAGACTGCCAGCTCCATCATAAACAGCATGACGCTCGCTTTCAGCCAGCAGTAAGACAACATTTTCCCTCGGATTTTGTAAGTCTCATAGTCATAAATATCATTCACATAGATGATATTTTTGGATTTTCCCGTCATTCTCTGATAGGTAGACCGGGGTGTGAAAATCGGTACGTCGACATATCTGACCATCTCCTGGCTCTGATGCTTCGCGTAGACACGGTCTGTCATGCAGTAGTAGGTCGGTCTCCATACAGTTTTGTCGTAGAGCTTGTAGAGCATGTTACATCCTATGGCATACTCATCCTTTATCATATCCAGGTCCTCGGCCCTCAGACTCGGCCCCGTTCCAATCAAAAAACATCTCTCGCCTTTGTGAAGATTCTGATAGCCAGCCAGACGCCGAAAATTTTCATTGAGAAACATTCCATGTCCGTAGAAAAAGCCTGTCGTCCCATACCAGATCTGTTTTCCCGTATTATAGACAGGCTTCACAGCCTTTCTCATTTTTTCATTCATGAATGATCTACCTCCAAATGAATCAACTCCAGGAGACGCGCACAGTTATTTCCATCCTGATAATAGTTCACCTGGTCACAGATTTTTTTTCGCTCTTCTTTGAAATTGTCCTCTTCGTTTACCACCTTTCTGAAAAAATCCAACAGCTCTTCCTTGCAATAGATTTTCTCTCCCGGCATGTAATCCAGCGGATTCGGTACTACGAAGCCCCGGTGTCCCTCATAGGATTCCAAGTCCTCGAGCACAAACCCTATCGGACGGTCTAACAGCAGGTAATCAAAGTAAACCGAGGAATAGTCCGTAATCAGGGCGTCTGCCTCTTTCACCAATGAGTACAGAGGGACCTGACGTCTTCTCATATCTTCATTGGTCAAAAAACAGATGCGCCGATACTGCCGTATCTTTGGATTCAGTCTGCTCAAATCCTGGGCCGGATGCATTTTCAAAATCAAAAGACAATTCTGGCGCTCCAAGAAACGGTTTAGCTCCCCTAGCTCCTCCACATCCGCAAACAGCGGCAGGCCGCCGATTTCCTCACAGGACTCCTCCGTATCCTGGATATATCCGTCTCTGGATTTTCGATAAGTTGGCATCCACAGAAAAATCTTCTCATACTCCGCAGAATCAATTCCCAATTGCTTCAACCCTTCTTCCGTCTGAAAGAGATAGTCATTCCTCGGATGGCCGCACAACAGCACTTGGTCCTGCCTGCACCCAAAAGCTTGGACAAAAACCGGCTGAAACATCGGAGCCGCAGCTGTGATGTAAGTAAAAAAATCATATCGGTAATCTCCCAGTTTATCCAGCATTCCATTGATCTTTTTCAGTGGCGTTCCATGCCAATAGTTTACAGAAATCTGCTTCTTCGTAGGCATAATCGCCAGCATTTCTCCATGACAGAAGAGATAGCGCGAGCGAAAAAGCTGCCACAAGCAGCCCTTCACCGAGATCATAAAAACATTTTCCTCTTCTAACTGTCTATACTGGTCCGGATGGTCCACCACGCAATAAATCCGGTACTTTTTCTGATAACCTCGCTTCTTTAAATAGGTAAAAAGAGCTTCGCTGTTATCATCCAGTCCGGATTTACAAAAAAAGCAGATACGCCTGGAATCTTTTGGAATCAACTTGCTGAGAACGGATAGAAGTTGTCCTCCTCCAAAGTATAGTTTTCGCTTCCATTTTCCCTTGACCATCTTATCATCTTCCTTTCTAAGACCGAAGAACCTTCCTGTAAAATCTCTGTCTGGCCCAATTGGGCAATATGCAGATCACAGCTTGTCCCAGTCCCGCCACGAAAAAGTCTCCCATGGTAGAAATCCCCATTTTCTTCAACTTCCAGCGAAATCTGAGTGCCTTTTTCGCATAGGAAAAACCACCACGGCGGGCATACATTCTGTTTCCAGCTCTCATATAGAGCAGCGGCTCTTGAATGTTATAGCCTCTGTATCCCAGCTTCAGCATTCTCGCCCAGAGATCATAGTCCTCAAACAAAGGCATGTGCTGATATCCACCGGCTTTTTCTACCGCTTCTTTTCGATACATCATCAGCGGGTGGTTAAATGGATTTCTCCGCCGGGCCTGATGCCTGATTTCCTCATGTCTCTCCGGACATTTTCTCACGGCTACAATGTTCGTGACCTCCCCGTCAAATTCATAAACAGTGCCTCCCACAAGAGCATAATCACCATCCTCCATGCAGGCCAACTGTTTTTCACAGCGTTTTGGCATACTGATATCGTCACTGTCCATCCTGGCAATCAGAGAATATTGGCAATACTTCATTCCCTCATTCAGAGCCGGCCCCAGCCCTCCGTTTTTCTCCAACGGCACGATTTGAAACAGCTGCGGCCTCTCTGCCCGGAATTTTTCCAGAACTTCTGTCAGCTCCGGGGACAGCGGTCCGTCGCAGACAATTACAAAATCCGCCGGCGGCGCTGTCTGGTCCAGCATACTCTGAATACTGGCTTTCAGATATTCTGGTTTTTCTTTATCATATACCGACATCAGGGCAGAATACCGTTCTGTCTCCGTCACGATTCTTCCTCCTCTATTTCAATGCATTTTTCTGGTCGTCATCCACTCCCTCAGACACTTCCTTCTGAAAGAATATTTTTACAGTCATAAATAAAAGCTTGATATCCAACAGCAATGAATAGTTTTCTATATAGAACAAATCCAGTTTCAGCTTATCATAGGGCGTCGTGTTATATTTTCCGTAGACCTGTGCATAGCCAGTAAGACCCGCCTTCACTTTCAATCTATAGTAAAACTCAGGTATCTCCCTTTGATACTCATGCATAATCACCTTACGCTCCGGACGCGGTCCCACCAGCGACATCTCTCCTAAAAAGACATTAAACAACTGGGGCAGCTCATCCAAATGCAGGTTTCTGAGGACTTTTCCCACAGGTGTAATTCTCGAATCATGTTTCGACGCCAGTCTGGCTCCATTCTTCTCCGAATCCACGCACATGCTTCGGAATTTATAAATCATAAAAGTCTTTCCCATGAAAGTCAAGCGCTCCTGCCTGTAGAACACCGGACCTCCGTCATAGACCTTTACACACAGCGCGATCAGCAGCATAAGAGGAGAGAAGACCACAATGGCCACGGAAGAAATCACCAAATCCATAGCTCTTTTGATGAATCTTTGCTCCGCCGATAGCCCCATATTCCTGGACATCAGCAGAGGGGTGTCAAACAGGTGAATACGGTCTGTACCATTTAAAATCACATCTGAAATCTTCGGAGTCACATAACAGCGTATCGAGTGGGCAAAACAATATTTCAAATATCTATTGCGAATCTGAGAAGGCAAATCCCAGATAATCACTCCCTCGTAATCCCTCATCATCCGGTAGATTTTTCGCTCGCCCTCGTTGACATGAACTTTCCCGCTGACATTGTACTTATCCTTTCTGGAATTCATCTTCTGTATCAGCTCATCCGGTTTTCGGTCTCCGTAGATGACCAGCAGCTTTCTCGCACGGTATAATCGCGAATAGACGTACTGGGATCCAAAAGCCCACACCACAATGATTACAAATTCCACCAAAGTACCCAGCAGCAGCGGCGTTGGAGACAAAAACCATCGGTTAATCAGCGTAATCTGAAAGTACACCACAATATTCGTACAAATCGTGGCCAGAGTCAGCGAATAGACTACGTCAATTCTTTTCAGATATCCTACACGCAGCCCACCGTAAAGCTTTGAAAACATTACGTCGATCAGAGCATACAAGCCTACCAACACCCAGTTTCCACGTCTCCAAAAAGGTTTATAGATCAGTTCTCTGTAATAGTTATACCAAAGGTAAGCAAAAACCAACGCCTGGGCAATGATCACCAAGCTCGCCAGCAAGAAGATTACCGTTCTTTTATAATATTCCCTTTTACTCATTCGACTTCCCTCGAAAAAATTTTTCCCTCATGACACTGCGGTCTCTACCACGGTTCATGCACATAAAATCCCAGTATCATCTTACACATTATAACTTAAAGCCCTTTGATCGTCCAGACGATTTTATAAAACATGACCGAATCCTGCCATTTCTAACAATTTTTTTCAAATTCTACAGGATATTTTCACAGATTTTCCACGGGGCGTAGCAGCCAACCCGCCCTTTCCAGTCTCTTTCAGACTGGAATCCATAGCGTCTCCCACCTCTTTCATCGCGTCCACCACCTGATCCGGCGGAATCTGACTCACAATTCCCGCCAGGGACATGTCTGCCGCTGCCAGAGCATTCACTGCCCCTGCCACATTTCGTTTCACACAAGGAACTTCCACCAGTCCTGCCACCGGATCACATACCAGACCCAACAGGTTTTTTAAGGCCATAGCCGCCGCATGAGTAATCTGGACACCATCACCGCCACGCAGCTGTACCAGCGCTCCTGCCGCCATAGCACTGGCTGTTCCAATCTCTGCCTGGCACCCACCGGACGCTCCGGCAATATAAGCTCTCGCTGCGATCACCTGACCGACTCCTGCTGCCGTATACAGTGCACGTACAATCTCTTCCTCCGGGAGCTCTTCCTTCTTCCAGAGAGGTATCAGCACCGCCGGCAACACTCCGCAGGCACCCGCTGTCGGGGCTGCGACAATTCTTCGCATACACGCATTGGATTCTCCCATACACAGAGCCTGGGCGATCACTTCTCCCATAAAATATCCGCTCAGAGGTTCTCGGTCCTGTGCATATCGGAACATCCTGCCGCCATCTCCTCCCACAAGGCCACTGTTGGACCTCCTTTCGCTGTCATAGTTTTCCGAGGACTCCACCATAACCCTCCACATTCTTCTCATTTTCTCAAAAGCTTCCTCTGGCGGCACACCGCGTTCATTTTGATCGTCTCTAGCTACAGCCTCCCAGAACTCCCAGCTCTCCTTCTCACACAGCTTTAATATCTCCTGAAATGATTGAAACGCCATCTTATCTCCCCTCCTGTGCATTAATATAAGTAACCTTCAGAACTCCCTCCAAATGTTCCAGCCATCGAACTGCTTCCTCTGGTATCGGTTGGTCAGTCTCTATCACCATGACAGCCCTGCCTCCTCTGCGGTCCCTGTACAGTGACATATTGGCTATGTTTACAGATTTATGGGCCAACATAGAAGTCACCTCACAGACATGCCCCGGTTGGTCCAGATTATGAACGATCAGAGTCGGCATCTCACAGCTACAGTTTACATCAATTCCATCCAGCTTATTGACCATAATTCTACCGCCGCCCAGAGAGCTGGCCTGCACAGACAGTTCCCGCCCGTTCTCTCCCCTCACAGACAGCACCACACTGTTCGGGTGGGCATCCTTCAAGTCCGTCTGCCCAAACACAAATTCCAGCCCTTCCTTTCTGGCCAACTCAAAGCTGTCCGGAATTCTCATATCATCCGGCTGCATTCCCAGAAGTCCTGCCACCAGCGCCCGATCTGTTCCATGTCCTTCTCCTGTCGCAGCAAAAGAACCGTACAGCAAAATTTCCGCGCTCACAGGCTTCTGTGACAAAAGTCTGCGAGTAATCAGTCCAATTCTCACCGCTCCGGCAGTGTGCGAGCTGGACGGCCCTACCATCACAGGCCCTAAAATGTCAAAGATATTCATAGCATGTCTCCTCTGTCTCTTATCTATGTGTTAGTTTTTGCAAAAACTGCTGCCTTCATTCTAAAATAAAAACGTTGATTTGTTAAGAAGGCGAACGAATCTTTCGCCCGCTGACATTGAATTTCTTCTGAAAGTGGGGCAAGCTCTTTCCTATTACATAAAAAGGACCGGGGACAGCTTTTCATCGCTGCCCTCGGTCTTTTTTTATACAACTCTCAGCATGGGAAGGTCATTATTTACTCCCTTGGAGATTAAAATCTGGTGCAAATCAATGATCCCATTGCGAAAGGTCGCTGCGCAGGATGCCAAGTACAATTCCCACATTCTAGCAAAGACTTCACCCTTATCCGCTGCCACCTTGTCTTTACATTTCCTAAAGTTTTCTCTCCAACAGAGCAATGTTTTGTTATAGTGCCTCCTAAGGCTCTCCACATCCAAAGTATAAAAATTATAATCCGGCAGGATATTGATAATTTCCCGGAGACTCGGTATCGTACCGCCTGGAAAAATATATTTTCTAATCCAGGCATCCCCCGGGTTCTCCCTAAGAGCACTGATATAATGAAGCAAAAACAATCCCCCCGGGGTCAAGACAGCATCCACATTCCTCATAAACCGTTCATAATTGCCTCTCTCGACATGTTCTATCATTCCCACACTGACTACTCGGTCAAATTCCATTCCTGATTTTTCCAGCTCTCTATAGTCCAGGAGTCGTACCTCCAAAAGGTCTGTCATTCCTTCTCTTACGATATCTTCCTGAAATTTTTTCTTCTGCTCCTCACTTAAAGTAATTCCTACTCCATGGACACCATACTTTTTAGCCGCTCTCTTCAGGAGAAAGCCCCAACCACATCCAATATCTAGCAGTCTCATTCCTTTTTCCAAATGAAGCTTCTCTAAAATGTGGTCTACTTTATTGATCTGAGCCTGATACAGTGTATCTTCCTCTGTCTTAAAATATCCACAGGAATAGCTCAGCGTCTCGTCCAGCCAAAGCTCATAAAAATCATTTCCAATATCATAGTGGGAGCGCACTTCTCTTCTTTGATTTTTCTTGCTCATGGAAGTCTTGATGATACTTTTTAGAGCATTTTTATCTGTGGTAAACTTATCCATCTTACCCATAAACAAATCCAACACCTCATACAAATCCCGGTCTACCTCCAGGTCTCCCCTCATATAGGCTTCCCCTAGAGTCAGGGAGGTACTGGTCATCAACTCTTTTTTACTCGGCATCTTTTTGATTGTCACAGTAAACCTAGGAACTCCCTCGCCTAGCCTGCTAATTCCTTCACTTGTCTCAATTTCAAACGGCACTGGAATAATATTTTCTAAATAGTTCTCGATAAATTGGTTCAAGTTTCCACTCCTTTCATAAAACAAAGCCGATTTCATAAAATGAAATCCAATAACTTTTTCGCTTCATCGTGATAAACTATTCTCCTTACAAAAAACGGACAAGATTCCCTTAATCAAGGCTTGCCCGTTTCTCTTTCGTATTTTATATCTGCTGAATTCATATGGTATGATATAATTTTGCATTATACACTGCTCTCAGATTTTGTCAACTCCCCCTATTCTTCATTATAAAAAACCTTCCTTCCGTTTTCAATGGTTGCCATTGCCAGAAAATTATTTTATTATTTTGATATCCCCTAATATGGGAACTAGAGAACACACAAAAACACTTTTTATATCAAATATCAGGAGGTAAATTATGACTTTTTTAAATTTGGCAAAGAAAAGATATTCCGTAAGACACTACACCTCTCAAAAGGTAGAAATCGAAAAGCTAGAACAGATTCTGGCTGCCGCTCAGGCGGCGCCTACCGCCTGCAATAAACAGCCCGTTCACATGCTGATTATACAGGAAGAAAATGGCCTTCAAAAACTGTCGAAAGCCGCTAATATCTTTTGCGCACCCCTGGCTATTCTCATCTGCGCGGACAGTTCCAAAGCGTGGACTCGCCCTCATGACGGCAAAAAAACTACAGATATTGATGCCTCTATTCTGACCGATCACATGATGCTCGAGGCCGCCGATCTAGGTCTGGGTTCCGTATGGATTTGTAATTTTAAGCCTGACGTGGTCCGTGAAGAATTTTGCCTGCCGGACAATCTAGAGCCCATAAATCTGCTGGCCATTGGTTACACAGACGAAACTCCACAAAGTCCGGACAGACACGCCAAAATGAGGAAGCCTATCTCAGAAATGATCTCCTACGAGACTATGTAGGCATTTTTTTACAGTTTTATCCAAAAATATTCCCACCAGTAAAGGGGTTGCCTAACTCAGCTAAAGCCAGCCCCTTTTGCTTTTTGAAGAATTTCACAAAACCATAAGCAATAAGTTTTAGATGTGGATAAGTTGATTAGACATACACAATTCTGAAAAGTATTTTCCCAACAATAATCACTTTATCATACGAGATATTTTTCATCACTTTGTCATAGTCAATCGGCGGGGCAAAATACATTTTGTTTCCACTCTAAAATACTGTTTCATACTATCAAACCTTTCATGAATAGAAACTCTCATTTCGTCCATATAAAATAATTTCATTTTGAAATATGGCAGTTCTGCCATTATTATTCCCTTTCATATTCATATACGGGCATTACTTTTGTCCTTTACTCCGGAAATACTTCGTTTTATAATGAAAAAATTCTAAATGTCTCGATACAGTCCTGGAGACTATTCTGGGACGGGACTTGGAAGGAGCCGTCTACCGGGCTTATCGCGCCAAACCTTCATGGTACCTGTTTTTGCTTCCAAACCGTTCTGTAATCTTTTCCCTTTCCGATTTACGAAAGGCGTCCATGGTCCATCGTATAGACGATATCTGCTAGATTCATTGTGGATTTTCTATGAGAGACCAGAACTACCGTCTTCTCATCCCAGGATTCCTTTAGAGATTTCAAAATCATTCCCTCATTTAGGGAATCCAGATTACTGGTAGGTTCATCCAGTAGCATCAGCGGCGCATCGTGAAGAAAAGCCCTGGCAATTCCGATTCTCTGCCGCTCCCCGCCTGAGAGCGTATCTCCCAGCTCCCCTACCTGCGTATCGTAGCCCTTTGGGAGGGTCATGATAAAATCATGAATGGAAGCCTTTTTTGCAGCTTCCATGATCTCATCTCTATCAGCTCCCGGTTTTCCCACCGCTATATTATTGGCAATGGAATCGTGAAACAGATAAGTTTCCTGCGTCACGTATGACTCCAAATCTCTCAGATTCGAGGTATTCACTCTACGGACATCTTCCCCGGAGATTTGCATCTGTCCCTGTTGCACGTCCCAGAAACGCATCAGCAGCTTCAGCAGCGTAGACTTCCCGGAGCCGCTGACTCCGTGAATACCAATGATTCTCCCCTTGGGAATCTGGATGGAATAGTCCTTCAAAATCTGCTCCTCCTCGTAAGAGAAATCCACCTGGCAAGCTGCCGCCCCCGCAAAGCCAATCTCTTCCTGCCCGGTCACTTCCTCCACCTGCGGAATCTCTTCCAGAAGAGAGAGCACCCTCTCCCCGCTGGCAAGAGTCTGATTTAGATTGTTGGAGAGGCTCGACAGAGCTACCACCGGTCCGAAAGACCCCATCATGGCAATGGTCGCAATCAAGAAATTCTCAAAGCTGACACTACTTCCCAGATAAGAATAGAGCATCAAAAACAGCATCCCAAAGGAAAACAGCAAAATTGCCAGGTTCGTCACCGACTTCTGGGACGCTTCCAGACGGTTCAGATCTTTCTGCATTTTGCCAAGCTCTCTGGAACGTTTCTCCATCTGGCTCATACGGTTTTGTCCGTCTCCATACTGAATCGTCTCATCTAGCCCCCTCAGAGAACCCAGGATAAAGCTGTTCAGATCACCGAAGGAGGTTCGAAATTCCATTCCCTTTGCAGCGCCCTTTCTTCCGTTCACCAGAGGTATCGCCACGCCGACCGTCACATAGCCTGCCAGTGCCAGCAGACCCGCTCCCAGCGAATGCACGCCGATGAAGATCACCATCACAAGGGATGTCAAAAACGCGATGGCAATGGGAGAGATCGTGTGCGCATAGAAGACCTCCAGCAGTTCAATATCTGAGGTGATAATTGATATCAGATTTCCCTTGTCTCTTCCTTCCAGCTTCGCGGGACAGAGCTTTCGAAGCACCGCAAAGGTCTTGTGGCGAATGATCGCCAGCAGCTTAAACGCAATAAAATGGTTACAGTACTGCTCTCCATAGTGAAGAACGCCTCTTAACACAGCCAGCACCACCAGCACCACAGCTAGACTGACCAGGCTTAAAGAGGCCAAAAAGCCTGCGTTTTCCGGAGTCGTGTTAACTCCCAATACCGATAGAATCCCGTGAATCATCCCATATCCTGCCAGAATCGTGAGGAAAATCGCGCAGAGATAGCCGATCACTCCCAGCAAAATCGCCGCACACATGACCGGCAGCAGGGGACGGACCAGCCCAATCAATTGACCCATGATCTGAATTCCGGTTCTTCTGTGTCCCACCACTCCTGTATTTTTTTCGGCTTTGCTCATACCGTCACCTCCCCTGTTCCTGTCTCAAATTTCAAAGCAGCCGCCCCCTGTGTTCCTCTGGACGCCTTCTGGCTGTACATCTCTAATTCTCTCTGATACTGATACAGCTCACGGTATGGGCCGCCCTGGGCCATCAGCTCATGGTGAGTGCCATGCTGTGCCACCATCCCGTCCTTCAGCATATAGATACAGTCAGAGCCTTCCACATTGGCAAGACGGTGGGATATCAAGATAACCGTCTTTGTCTCGGCCAGACGGTGAATGACCTCCATAATCATTTCCTCGCTCTCCATGTCGATGTTCGAGGTAGCCTCGTCAAAGATATAGATTGGACTGTCATGGAGCAGCGCTCTTGCTAGAGCCAGCCTCTGGCACTGTCCACCAGAGAAGTTGCTGCCTTTCTCTAACAACTGTGTATCCAGCCCTTCCTGGGCATTTAAAAATCCTGAAAGATTCACCTTTTCAAGAACCTGGTTCATCTCCCCGTCAGAGGCATCAGGTTTTCCCATCTTTAGGTTCTCCTTAACGGTCCCCTTGAACAGATAACTGTTATGGCTGACCAGGGTAATTTTCTCCATTAGACTTTTCTCTGAAATTTCTGAGAGTTCCTGTCCATTGATTCGAATACTGCCCTGGTAATTTTGATTTCTTCCCATCAAAATTCCGGCAATGGTACTCTTGCCACACCCGGAGGTTCCTACCAAAGAGGTGAAGCTACCCGCTGGAAATTCCAGGGACACTCCTTTTAGAATCTGTCTGTCTTCTTCATAAGAAAAACGCACCTCCCTGGCCTGGATAGACAAAGGTCCGCCGACAAGGACCCCTGTCTTCTCCTTCGGCTCCGGAAGATCCAGGAGTGCAAAGATTTTATCGCTGGCCGCCATCCCGTTCATCGCGATGTGGAAAAATGACCCCAAAAGCCGAAGAGGAATGAAAAACTCTGACGCCAGCAGAATAATCATCAGCGCGCCTGCGATTCCCAAATTTCCCGCCGCAAACTCCCGCAGAGTCACAATCATACCCACTGCTGCTCCGCCGTAGGCAATGATGTCCATCATACTGGTGGAGTTCAGCTGCATCGTCAACACCTTCATCGTAATCTGCCGAAATCTCTGGGATTCCTCATCCATTTCTCCTGCCTTCTGTTCGTCGGCCTGATAGATTTTCAAGGTGGTCAGCCCCTGTAGGTTCTCCAGGAAGCTGTCACCCAACTCCGTATAAATGCCCCAGTATTTATTCAGCAACCTCTTAGCGAATTTCTGCACCGCCACGATAGATAGGGGAATCAGCGGTACGCAAATCAGTAGCACGAGGCTGGCCTTCCAGTCTACAAAGAACAGAAGGATGAACAACGTAACAGGAGCAAGAAGGCTGTAGAAAAGCTGCGGGAGATATCTGCCGAAATAAGTCTCCAACTGTTCTACGCCTTCCGCTGACATCTGAACCACCTCCGAGGTAGATACTTTTTCCTGATAGGAAGCACCCAGACGCAGCAGCTTACCATATACCTTTTCCCTTAGAATACGTTTCACATCCACACTCGCTTCATAAGAAGCATAGGATGCCTGGCGGTCACAGAAAAAACGAAGTGCCATTGCCCCTAAAATGGAAATTCCGTACACCAGAACTGTATTTTTCACTAACTCTCCCAGGAAGGCTTTCTCTACCAAGACAGCCAGACAGTACACGCTCAAGACCTGACAAAGCAGAGAAAGCCACTGCCAAAGCACCTGATACGCAATATATTTTTTCGCATGAGATAACAATCTCACCAAACGTCCTTTAATCATTACTATCCCTCATCCTTCTTTTTTCCTTTACGCTGCATATCAGATGCCACACGGCAAGTATGGGATGATACAACAGCATTCTCGGCCCTGAAAAACGCATGACTGTAAGAATTCGCTCCCTCATAACAGGTTTGTAACAGTGTACCCTACAATTGGTGCAAAAGGTTTTATTCTCCATAAACAGACATTTCTCGCTGCGGGCCATGGCATAATCCAACAGTTCCTGACAGTCAGAACACAGTTCTCCTTCGTGCCGAGACTGGTGGTTCTTCCAACAATAGAGAGTAATCATTTTCCTGACCACTATCTGTTCTTTCTGCCGCTTTTTCTTAATATCACTCATTGATCTATCGCTTCCTTCACCGCAGAAGAAGTCATTTCCCTATGATCTTTTCTCTCTTCCTCGCCGTCCTTAACGGTCTTCACCCTCAGGAAGAAATACAGGACATGGCACACCCAGACTATGGCCAGGCACACGCTTCCCACAGGCACCTTGCTCATGAGAACAAAGCCAATCACCATAATAACCGTAACTGTGCCCACGATAGAAAATTTCGTCCGAAGGGTCATTGCTTTTTGCTTCACGAAACTCTCCAGATGCTTCTTGTACAGGTTCGTCCCTAAGAACCAATCGTGAAGACGTTTGGAGCTCCTCGCGAAGCAGAATACGGTCACCATATAGAAAGGCACCGTCGGAAGAATCGGCAATATTACGCCGATCGTTCCCAATCCCAGGCACAGCAGTCCCAGAATCAGCCAAAAAATCCTAAACGGGTTATTTTTCATAATATTCTCCTACACTGTCAATACAAATGTTTTTCCTTCCACCTGTGTTACGTCTAATTCTATTCCATACAGCTGCTTGATGCTCTCCCGGCTGATGACATCCTGAGGATTTCCCTGCACTGCCACCAATCCGTCTTTCAGACCGATTACTTTGTCCGAAAAATAAATCGCCTGATTGATATCATGGAGTACCATGATGATGGTAATTCCGAACTCCTGATTCAGTTTTTTCACCAATTCCAAAATTTCGATCTGATAACGGATATCCAGATATGTAGTAGGTTCGTCCAAAAACAAAATCTTTGTGTTCTGGGCCAGAGCCATGGCAATCCACACCCTCTGGCGCTGACCACCGGAGAGCCGTGAAGCCTCCCGGTTTCGGTATTTCTCAATGTTTGTCACTTCCATCGCCCACTGTATCAATCTCTCATCCTCATCACTTCTGCCCTGCATCATTTTCATATGAGGGGTTCGACCAAAGGAGACCATCCGCTCCACCGTAATATCATCACTGGAAGTATTATATTGGTGTACAATCGAGACCTTGCGGGCAAAATCCTTCAATACCAGATTTTGAATGTTCTTCCCACGGAGAAAAATCTTTCCTTTTCTGGGGTACAAATTTTTCGTCATCAGTGAGAACAGCGTGGATTTGCCACTGCCGTTGGCTCCCATTATCGTCGTGATCTGTCCGTCCTGAATCTGAAAAGACACGTCCTTCAGAATCTTGTTTTTACCATAGGAAAACGACAAGTTCTTCACTTCCATTGCAGGCTTGTCCGCCTTTGCTGTCTTGGCAGTCTCTGCCGCCACAGCCTTTATATCCTCAAGTATTTTATTCTCAGCTTGCATATTTTTTCGACCTCCTCAGCAGAATGATAAAGAATGGGCCACCTACCACACTCATGATAATGGATGCGGACACTTCGTACGGCGACGCAATCGTCCTTCCGATGGTATCTGCCAGCAGAAAAGTAAACGCTCCGAACAGCATGGAAAACGGAATCAAAGCCTTGTGATCGCTTCCGACCAAGATTCTTCCAATATGCGGCACAATCAAGCCGAGGAAACTGATCGTTCCCGCCACTGCCGTGGAGATACTAGCCAAAAGCACAGCCACCAGGGAAATCGTGATTCTCATGGTATTGACGTTGACTCCCAGGCTCCTCGCCGTCTTATCCTCTAAGGAGAGCAGATTACATTTTCCTGAGAAGATGACCGCCAAAATTAATCCAATGACGACATAAGGAACCAGCGTCTTTACATCGTCCCAGATCTTCATTGTGATATTGCCGTTTACGATAGACGCCACCCCTGACATGTTTCCTCCACTCATAGAGTTCATCGCACTAGACAGACCAGTAAACATAGAGTTCACAGCGACACCGACCAAAATGATTCTCAGAGGGCTTAGCCCACCCTTCCAGGACAGACTGTAGACCAGAAAGAACGCCAATACGCCTCCCAAGAATGCAAACAGAGGGGTAAAGAAAAACAAGGTCGGTGCAAACGCTATAATCAATACAGCCGCAAAGCTGGCTCCGCTGGAAATACCGATGATTCCAGGGTCTGCCAACGGATTCTTCAACACCGCCTGGAACAACACACCAGAGACCGCAATCGCTGCTCCCGCCAGCATAGAAATAATAATACGCGGAAATCTCAGGTCATAGATCGTCGCCACATCTTCGTTATATTTTACAAAAAGCCCACCCAGCAAATCGCCAAAGCTGACCTTCAGACTTCCGATATTCACCGCCGCAAAGAACAAAATCACCAGCAAAACCGTCATGACCGCAAAAGACATCACTGCTCTGGCCATTTTCTTCTTTTTTCGACTCTTGTCCTGGCCTTCTGAGTTCATTGTTTTCTCCGTTATCAGGGCTTCCGCTTCTTTTTCTTTTGTCTCCATTTTGCCCTCCTTCCTATTTAGTAGTCTCTTTCAGAGTCTCTTCGTCCGTCTTCTCCGTAGCTTCAGAATCCTTGGCCGCCTTCGTCGCTTTTTCACTGTTCTTCTTTGCCTTTTTCTGGTCTTCCTTACTCTCCGGGTAGAGCATCGGTTGAAGCACTTCTAACGCCTCCGGATAACGGAAGGTGGCGCTCATTCCAAACAGCTCATAGGTCAGATCATAGACCCTATCCTCTTTTACCGCGTCAAAGTGCTTCCAGATATCATTGGTCTCAAAATCCTCTTTAAACATCTCCACCACCTGGTCAGGAAGCGCATGGGCCGCGCGAAGAATTACATCCGGCTCTTTCGTCTTCATATCCTCTGTGTTCACCGTCAGGAACTCTTGTCCAGTGCCGGCATAGACATTCTCTCCACCTGCCAGCTCAACCAGGCTTCCCACATAGGAATTCTCCGTTGCAATGATATAGGACCCCGGAAGCCCCATGAGCACTAACACCTTCGGCTTTTCTTTGCCCGCATTGTTATCCCTATACTCGTCATAAAACTCTGTGAATTCATCTACCATCTTCTGGGCCTCTTCTTTTCTGTCAAAAATCTCGCCCAGTTCTTGAATAGACCGATACATACCTGGCACACTTCTCAGATTCAAAAAAGCCCAGTCCGTATCAATCGCCTCATATTTCGGCTGCTGGTCCGCCTGAAGGCTGGCAGGACTTAAAATCCAGTCTGGATTTAGAGAGGCAACAATCTCCATATCAGGAGCCATTGCCGTTCCCACCTGAGGAAGATCCTGGTATTCCTTTGGCAAATCAGAGATCGTGGCTTTACAAATTCCCACCAAATCCAGATTCAATCTATCACAGATATCCGCCGTCGCCGCAGAAGTAGCGACAATCCGTGGTTCCTCATCCATCGCAGCTACTTTTTTCTTGGCAGCCTCCACTGCCGCCTTCTCCTGCGGGTCGTCGATCTCCAACAGAGTGGTCGTACTCTCATGGTCAGCTTCTGAGCCTTCAGCCTCTGTAATAGTCTCATTAGAGTCTCCCCGATTCTGGTCCACACAGCCTGTCAAGCTAGAAGCTGCCAAAGCCATAGCTAAAAGAGCCAGTATCAGCCACAGTCTTCTCTGCACATTTTTATTCATCATCGTCATCACCACCGCCCCATCGTCTCCAGTTTTTTCGGAACAAGTAAACAATTCCCGCAGCCGCTCCCATCAAAATTAAACCTGAGACCGTAATCGCGATAATCAAAGTCACTGCCTGGTTTCCCCCACTGTTCCCCTCTGCCTCCATGGTTCCTGAACCTTCCTCAGCCGTAGACAGGCTTAACCCCTGGGATTTATTCAGGGTACTGTCTGTCGAAGGCTCTTCGGCCGACGGAATCGCTGGGGTATCAATACTGCTCTGTAGCTTTGTCGTCTTTTTATCCTTATCCTCTCCCCCTGCATCAACCGCTTGACTCTGTACCGGCGCTGCCGTAGGAGCGGGAGTCGGTGTGGACGTCGTCTCCTGAGCTGCCTGTACCTGAAGGTTCGAAGCACCGGAGTATTCTGAACCTGAATTGTCCACAGTATCTGTACCTGAATTGTCCACCGAAGCTATATTTGCAGCGTCATCACTTCCTGCTGTCGAAGTCACCATCGTCGCGTTCATATCCGTGTTGTTACCCTCGGAAAAATTGCTGGGATAACAATAGAAAATTACGTCTCTTCCCATCAGGTCCACATACATGCTGCCTCTGACTACGCAGTTCTCGCTGGGAACCTGAATACAGATGTCCGCCGTATTGCCGTTGGAATCGCTTCCGTTTCCTGTGATTCCCATCGCAGGCGTCGACCAGCCTGAATCTCCTACATTCTGTACCCAAAAGCTATGACCAGAGGTTAAATCCATCAGACTCATCCGAATCGTCAGATAGTATTCCCCGCTGTCTGTGACTTCCAGGATACCCGTGGTATACACAGCTCCCTCAACCATACCCTGACCAGTGGCATAGGACGCCTCCCCACCGGAGTCTTCAATCTCGCCTGTTACCGGGTGTGCATAGCAGGGAGTGACCGAACAAGTATATACTGTTCCTGACGCTGCCTTCACCGGAGTGACAGGAATGACTATCCCCAGTAAAAGGGCAAGGACCATGCTCAACAATCCCGCAAATAGTTCCTTTTTCGTTGCCTTCATTTTATTGTCCCTTCCTTTATTAAATTTAGAACGCCTATCTATTAGTCTAAACTAACACTGATTTCAAAAAAATATGTGTCTATCTTTGACACCATTTTCATACTTTTAAGTTAGTCAAGACTATTTCTCACATTCTATGTATCATAGTTAAAAAAACATGTCAACAGCAGATTTTTGCTTCGTGCTTTGAGAGCACAGTCTTTTCTTCTCACTTTTCTTTTGATTACAACTTTTCTCTATATGTGCTTAAATCTTAAAAATTTTTAAATTTTTTTGCATTATAAAAACCTTTAAGCTGGGCTTCTCTGACTCATCAGCCTAAAGATATTCCCACCCGCCATCCTGTTCTCTTTTCAGTAAGGATTTTCCAAACTCCCCTTCCCAGTTCTACAGCCAGAAAACCAGCAAAGCCGTGCTCTCCGGCATATGCGTTCTTCCCACATTACAGGTAGTAGTCACTGGAATCATCCCCTTTACTTCTCCTCCCTGTCTTCTGTGGAATCTACATGCCTCCAACGGTATTCTCAGCTTTCCATCTCTGATCTGTGCCAGATGAAGCATTCCATTCTGTTCGTATTTCAGCGATTCCAAATGTCCTGTCATCTTTTCTCCGTTCACACGGGATTTCGCGGTCATCTCACAGATGGACAACTCCAACCAGCTTACTCTCTTATTATGCCTCAAAACCGCTGGTTTTTTAAATCCTCTGTTTGCCATAGAGATACTGCATCCATGCTGCTGATTCATCTGATAAATCATAAAATAGACTTCCCACATCCCATGTCCCAGAACTTCAGCCAAAAAATTTTTAGAAAGGATTTCTTTCTTTTCTACAGAATAGATGCTTCGTATCTTCTGATTATTTCGAATCATGGAAGACAGCGTATAATAGTCTATATTCTCTACCATGTCTTTGACATTTAACAGAATTTCTCTGTCTGCAACTCCAATATTATGCAGATAGACTTTCAGATTTTCAATCAGTTTTATATATCCTTTTATGTAAGCCTTTCCCAGTCCTGTGAACTCATAATCAGAATTCAGATAGCCATTTTCGCTGCAAGCCTTCAAATAGCGGCTCACAGACCCGTGATTCACACCACAGATCTCTGCGATCATCGCAACTCTTCCTCTTTTTTTCCCCATCTTCTCCAATTCAATCAGATATTGAATCTGCATCATTGTCGGGTGGTTTCTTCTCTTAAAGCTTTCTCCCTTTTTCATGCGTAAATCCCTTTACCATATATGGACATTTAATTCCCGGCATTTTGTGTCAGACGGCAGTTCTTCTTCCTCTGCCGTAAATGCGATAATTCCATCTCCCTCTGTGATGGGAACTACTGTGCTCAGTGTGAAACTAAAAATGTCCGATGGAATCCGAAATCCCAGCTCTGTCCTCTGCGCTTTTATCCATCTGTCCTCATCTTTATACCACAATTTCTTTGAATAGTTTCCTGTTATCGGCTGAAGATAAAAATAACTGGTGTCTTTTTTTATCTGCATACATATCTTCTCCGAGAATTCATAAAATTCCTCGGATAAAACTCTCGGATATCTTTGCTCTGTCAGGTAAATTCCCATGCGAAAAATATAATTTCCTTCCTCATACATAGTATCTAAATTCAAATTTTTTGCTACACGGTCATACGTATTCCCATACTTCAAAAACTCACAAACTCCCTGAATCACACCACCACTAACCACATGCTCCATACGACACGCGTCCTCCTGAGCCTGCTCCTCATCTAATCCACAGACCATTTGCAAAAACTGTGTCAGGTATTGATGTCTGGTCAAGCATTCTGCTCCCTGTGTCTTTCCAAAATCAGTAAGTTCTAAGACTTTACTCTTCCCTGGTTCTTTTAAATACCCATGTTTCACCATCTGTTTCACAAGATAATTTATCTCGTGCTTAGTAATATTCAAATGTATACAAATCTCCGACATCGTAATCTGCTTTCCTCTATTCCACCACAGATACAGAGTTTCTAAAAGATCTTCCTCTTTTTCGGCATTGGTAGACGGTATATTTTCTCCGATTTTCCCGCTGAAGCCATCAAGCTTATTTCCCTTTTCCATCTCAGTGCCCCTTTCATATTCGCCCAATAAAAGTTAGTTATTTCTAACTATCTTTGAAGCTATTATAAAAATCCTCCTCACCTTTTGTCAATCCTTTTTTAGCCACCAATTCACAATGTGACTGTTCTCTGTCTGGTAAACGTCTTCTCATGTGAACACGGCAGCCGCTTGCCGGGCTAATCACAGAGCAAAGTAGCATCGAGCGTTTGTGTAATAAGAAAAAGCAGCTTTCAAGATCACCCCAGGATCTTAAAGCTGCCTCTTTGCTTCTTATCTATCTTTCAAAGGTCTAGTGGGATTCAATTCCAGGCCTTCTACTCGCTGTTTGTTATTTTATAGCTACAAATTCAATCTCCACCAAACCATCTTTGGGGAGCTTTGCCACTTCCACACAGGACCGAGCAGGTTTTGCATCTCCAAAATATTCTGCATAAATCTCATTTACAACAGCAAAGTCACGAATATCCGCCAGAAATACGGTGGTCTTTACAACATCCTCTTTTGCGAATCCTGCCTCGTCCAAAACTGCCTGTATATTTGCCAGAGACTGCTTTGTCTGTGCCTGCACCCCTTCTGCCAATACTCCTGTCTCAGGCACTAAGCCCAGTTGACCGGATGCATACAGCATATTTCCTTTCTGAATTGCCTGCACATAAGGTCCTACCGCTGCAGGTGCTTTGTCCGTGTTGATAATTTTTTTCTCCATAGTAACCTCCTATCATTTTCCAATTCCCTCAACCTTGAGGGGCATTTCTCGTTTTACACGCCGCCAGTACTACACTAAGTACGTGTTCTTGTACTCCTCACGAATTTTTTCCGGCACCAGGCTGCCTCCGGTAGCCCACACGATATGGGAAGCCTGGTCCATCTTGTCAGATAGTCCATTCTCTTTCACATATCTTTTCAGCTCCTCACTCTTATTCAGCTTAACTGGCCCCTGAAAAGCAGCGCAAGCGCTGGGTTCGAGAAAGATATCCTCCGTCTCCAAAAGATCTCTCATATAATCATACAGCTTTCCATCCTGTATTGTCAATTCTCCACTGAGCATCGTCTTCATAACGCCGCCCACAAAACCAGACGGTCTTCCCACTGCCAAGCCGTCCGCATGGGTCAGACCAGTCAGCCCAATATCCTGAACGGAAATTCTGCTGTTCAGTCCTGTAGCCATTCCCACCAGCATACAAGGTGCCTGGGTCGGCTCCACAAAAAAGCAGTGTACCGCATCCTGAAACACCTGCTTCAAACCAAAGGTCACGCCTCCCGGCGCTCCACCCACACCACAAGGGATGTACACAAACATAGGGTGCTCTGCGTCCACAGCGACGTTCCGTTCCTTCAGCTGGCTCACCAGACGTTTCGCTGCCACTGCATAGCCCAAAAATAAATTTCTGGAATTCTCATCATCCACAAAATAACTCTTCGGATTCTGATCAGAGAGTTCTCTGCCGTGTTTTACCGCTTCACTATAATCCGATTCATATTCCATAACCGTCACTCCATGGCTGCGCAGCAGATCTTTTTTCCATTGTTTCGCATCCGCTGACATATGGACAATCGCCTTATAACCCACTGCTGCGCTCATGATACCGATACTCATACCCAGATTTCCGGTGGACCCCACCTGCACCGTGTAGTCCTGAAAGAATTTTCTGCATTCTTCATCTGCCAGCTTCTCATAGCTGTCCCCTTCGCTCAGAAGACCGTGTTCTAACGCCAAATCCTCCGTGTGTTTCAGAACCTCATAAATGCCGCCTCTGGCCTTTACAGAACCGGCAATCGCGAGATGACTGTCCTGTTTTAACAGGAGCCTTCCCTCTAACTCACTTCCATATTTCTCGTTGATGTGGCCCTGCATGTTCGGAATCGGAGTCAGAACGGATTCTATGATTCCTCCTCTGTCTCTCGTCTCTGGAAAACACCTCATGATAAATGGAGCAAAGCGCTTCAATCTCAATTCCGCATCCTCCACATCGGCCATAGCCAACTCTGAGTCTTTGGCGCTCTTAACAAACGCTTTCTTGTCTGGGTTCACCCAGACGACTTCTTTTTCCACCTGTATATCTTTTATAATCGGAATCTCTTCCGCAATTTTCCTGCCGTCTATCTTTTCCATGCTTCATTCCCTTTCTCTCATACTGTTCTAAGCCTGCCTCTTCTTTCTGACATAAGACGCCGGTGGTTCTCCTACATACAGCTTAAAATATTTATAGAAGTTATTCAGATTCTGATATCCCACCGCCTCAGCTGCCTCTTTGACAGACATCTGTCCGTCCTCTAGAATTTGCACGCTTTTCTCAATTCTCACTTTATGCACATAGGAAACAATCGTCATCCCCGTATGTTTCTTAAAAACTCTCGCAATATGGCTCTCAGAACAGAAGGTAATGCCTGCCAGAGTCTCCAACTCTATTTTTTCAGCGTAGTGTTCATAGATATATTCAAGAATCGTATTCACGATCTCGTTGCCGGTGAATTTCCAGCCCACCGCACGGGCAATCGCCTGTCTTAACTGTCCAAATTCTATGGGTTTTGATATGATATCGCTGGCTCCCAGTCTGAGAGCTTTCTGTGCATACTCAAAAGAATCATAGGCGGTGATGATAATCACCTTGCTGTCTTCCATCTTCTGGATAATCTCAAACCCGTTCATATAGGGCATGTGGATGTCCATGAAAACCAAATCCGGTTTTTCTCTCTTTATCAGGCTCCAGGCATCTCTCCCGTTCTCCGCCGTCCCAATGATCTCGATGGGAAGCTTCTGTGCATCCAGAAAGTGACGAATAATATTTAAAGCCGCCTTCTCGTCATCACATATCACTGCCCGAATCATACAATCTCCTTTCCGTGCTCACCACTCGAAATGGTATTTGTATCCGAAAACAGGTATCCCCATTTTTCTCAGAGCCGATCCTAAACTCACAATTTTCCCCAAACACAGCCTGCAATTTATAATAAATCATAGACAGTCCATGGGAAGTGCTACTTTGAATTCCTTGGTTTATCACATAACAGGACTGAGAAGTCAATTTATTTCCCGAATTGATAATCTTGATCTCTACCATATCTTTCTTCCTGTTAGAGACAATTTTTATTTTTTTTCGAACTGTCTCTGAAAATCCATGTACGAACGCGTTCTCCACAATCGGCTGAAGAAAATTAAACGGAACCCTTGCCTGTAGTGTCTTCCGGTCAATTTTATAGATCACTTCCAGATCGTCCTCGTACCTCAGCTTCTGAAGCTGTAGATATGCCTGCACATATTCCACTTCTTTTCCCAAAGGAACCGTGGAATTCTGAGTCCGCAGCGTGTAATGGAACATCTTCGACAAGTCCACAATGGACTGATACAGCGGCATCAATCCACCGTCCAGCGCCATGGACGCCATACTGTTTAAGGTATTAAATAAAAAATGATTGCTGATTTTTAAGTCTGTCATGGCGTACTGCGTATCCTGAAGATTCTTCACCAGGATTCTCTGGGACTCCTCATGAGAGGCAATACACAACTCCTTTTCCATGAGCTCCCTGCGAAATTGTTCGAATTCGCAAAAGTTCTTAATCGCTTTCACAATTCTCTGTAAAAGAGATTTGATTCCCGCAACCACACTTTCTGGGACATCATAAACATTCTCAATCTTTCCCTTTCCGCTCCCAGAATGCCGGATATAGCCACTCTGGATATAGCCTAGGAAAACACCCCGAAAACAGATCGGATAGTGATAGACTTCCATCCCATTTTTACAGTAGTAAACGTGTTCTTGTTCCCATTCCTTCGGTGAAACCTGCCTCATACAAGAACAGATACCCGCATTGTTGGATGGCTGACAGCATTCCACACAAAATTCTGGAAAATACTGGCTTTGGAGAATCAGATTCCCAAGAGAATCAAAAATCGCATAGCCATAGTGAAGAGTCTCCAGAAACTGGGTTCGAATCGCCTCTGCCGCTATATAGATTAAATCCGGTGCAATTGGCTTTTTGTCAGCTTCTTCTCTCTCTGGAAATTCCTGGTTAACCTCCTCAATGACGGGATTCGAGACTAGCAAATGCTGAAAGGGGACATTTCCAGTGTTATAAATCCTATGCTCTACTCCAGCCTTCCAATGATAAAACTCTCCGACTCTGAGATGGCTCTCTTCACCATCCAGAACCGAAATTGCCTGTCCCTGCACAACATAGATCACCTGCTCGTCATAATGAATATGCTTTGGTTGGCAGCTCCCCGCATAGAGACTCACAAGCCCCACCTGTAGCCCTTGTATTGATAAGATTTCTTTGTTTTCTGTCAACCAGAGAACTTCTCCCCAGTCTGTCTTCTGCCGAACCATCTGACGCCTCCTCTGATTTCTTATTCTTCCTTCTAAAGATAAAAGAATCCACGGTTCTTGTCAAATTTTGTTCTTCTATCTTTACAACTTGTTCACTTGCTTTAGTATTCATAAAAAGCCGCCATTCATTTGGCAGCTCTTTATGATTTGTTGCAAGACAATCGCTCACGTTCGGAGGGACATGGCATAAAACATTACCGATTGCCTATCTTCTTTTATCAGTCTTCAAAGGCTCCTGCCGGATACAGTGGGAACTTCGCAATCAGAGCCTCTGCCTGTGCTTTGCAGGCCGCAAGATTTTCCTGATCTTCCGGCGCGTCTGCAACTTTATTCATGATTGCCGCGATCTCTTTGATCTCTGGCTCTTTTAATCCTCTCTGTGTAACTGCTGTCAATCCAATACGGACACCGCTGGTCACAAATGGTTTCTCTGGGTCAAACGGAATCATATTCTTATTTACAGTGATTCCCACAGCGTCCAGCGCGTTCTGGAATGCTTTTCCTGTGATGTGTTTTCCTCTCAGATCAGCCACCAGAAGATGATTGTCTGTTCCGCCACTCACAATTCGGAATCCATAGTTTGTCAGCTCTTCTGCCAAGCATTTCGCATTTTTCACTACCTGCTCCATAATCGCTTTAAATTCATCAGACGCAGCATATTGAAAGGACCATGCTTTAGCCGCCATGGTATGTAACTGAATGGAACCCAGAGCTCCCGGAAAGGTTCCTTTATCCAGAAGCTTTGCATGCTCCGCTTTACAGAATACCATACCACTTCTCGCACTACAGAAAGTCTTTGTGGTAGAAGAAGTCACAAAATCAGCATACGGAATCGGACTTGGAATTACTTTTGCTGCCACCAGTCCAGCCACATGAGCCATATCTACCATGAAATAAGCCCCTACCTCTTTTGCTACTTTCGCGATTCTCTCATAGTCGATCAGTCTGGAATAAGAACTAGCCCCTGCGATAATTAATTTCGGGCGGTATTCTTTTGCTTTCTCCTCCAGTGCGTCGTAATCAATCAACTCTGTCTCCGAGTTCATCGCATAGAATTCAAAGTGATAAATCTTACTTACCCAGTTAGCAGGTGAACCATGAGTCAAATGGCCTCCCTGGTCTAGTCTCATACTCAACACTTTGTCTCCTGGCTCCAGAATAGATGCAAACACACTGTAGTTTGCGGTGGAACCGGAATAAGACTGAATGTTCACATGGTCTGCTCCAAACAGCTCTCTCGCTCTCTCGCAGGCCAATTCTTCCACTTTATCCGCAATATGAGAGCCTGCCTGGAATCTCTTTCCCGGATAGCCTTCCAGTGTTTTATTGGTAAACACGCTTCCGGTCAGTTCCATAACTGCCAACGGCGCCGTACTCTCAGAAGCGATCATTTCAATATTATGTTCCTGACGTTTTAATTCCTCGTCCACTAATCCCGCCAAAACTGGATCTGTAGCTCTTGTTACCTTTAACATGTTAAAAATCTCCTTTCAAATTTCTCACTATATATGTAATTTAATTACGTTTTTCTTCGATCGCCCAGATTCCTTCCGGATCGTCAATTCCAAATTGCTCTGGATGAAAGACAGGATCTTTTCCCTGTTTTTTCTGTTCCTCATAATCTTTAAATATCGCAAAAGCCTGCTTCGACATCAGCGCAACCGCGATAATATTCAGCCAGGTCATAATACCTGCTCCTGTATCTCCCATCGTCCAGATAATATCTACGTTGACCAAAACACCTGAGAAAGTGGACAGAATAAAGATTGTACGAATTACCCAGACTGCTGTCTTTTTCCCTTTAAACAGGTAATTCACATTGCTCTCAGCCTGGTATTCATACCCAATCAGGCTCGTGAACACAAACAATACAATGATAATCGCAAACAGCTTACCGCCCAAAAGAGAACCATAGGTGGCTTCCAGAATATCCTGTGACCAACCTACACCATACTGACTCCCTGGCAGATACTCAACAATCATTTTCCCCGTCGTTTCATTGATGACATTATAGGAATTGCTCAAGAGCAAAATAATAGCTGTGGAAGTACAAACAATAAAAGAAACAATATATACGGACAACGCCTGTACCAGTCCCTGTTTTGCCGGATGCGTCACCTCAGCGGCCGCAGATACAATCGCACCAGAACCTTGGCCTGCCTCTGTGGAGTACACACCCCTTTTTACTCCCCACGCAATCGCGGAACCTACGATTCCTCCAAACACCGCATCCACCCCGAACGCGGAACCGAAGATCTGGCCGATTACACCCGGAATATTTTTGAAATAAATCACAACAATTCCGATCGCCATCAACATGTAGACCAAACACATGATCGGAGCTGCCTTCTCAGCAAACTTACCGATTCTTTTCACGCCACCGAATACTACAATAGCCAGAAACACACATAAGATCACGCCTCCTGTAATCATTCCTGTGCCAAAAGATCTCTGGAATGTGCTCGCCACAGAATTGGCGTGCAGCCCCGGCATTAAAATTCCAGGTCCTAATATTGTAGCCAATGCAAACAAAACCGCATATGGCTTAATCTTCAGTCCTCTCTCTATAAACAGCGCAGGACCTCCAATATACTCTCCATTAATTTTAGTCTTATAAGCCTGTGCAAGTGTGGACTCCATGAGTGCTGTAGCCGCTCCTAATAGTCCCAAAACCCACATCCAAAATACCGCACCTGGCCCTCCAAAGTAGATCCCTGTGGCAACTCCGGCCACACTTCCCATTCCCACACGAGAACCAACTGTCGTGGCAAATGCCTGGAATGGTGTAATTCCGCTTTTGCTGTCAGGGTCTGCTTTCACCAGCAAATGTATCATATCCTTGAACAGTCGAATCTGCGGAAACTTCAGTCTGATAGAAAAATATACCCCCGCCACCAGACAAATCACAACCAGTACGTTACTCCAGACAATGGAATTTACCTGTGTTATCGCATTGTTGAAAAATTCCATTTTTTTCTCCTTCTTGGTTATTTCTTATATTCTTGATTATTCATTGTGCACAACTTTTATGAATGTATTATCCCAAATCTGTTGCTTATTTACTATTACTGATCTTGACTCTCTTTTTATCAATTTTGATTTTTCTCTGTATGAGGAAACACGCTTTATCATAATTACTTTTTATCCAGACATGACAAACCTCAAAATCCAAAATCTTCTATAAATGAAAATTACGAACACCGACAACATTTTGGTATAATAAACGAAGAATTTTATAATAACCAGGAGGAACCGTAAAATGAAGTTTAAAAAATTTATATGCATATCCACAATCATATGCACGGTCAGTTTAAGCTTTTTGGGATGTAAAGACACAGACAGCTCATCAGCAGACACACCCGAAGTAAAATCGGAGTCCCAAACCAGCGCGTCTGCGAACACTGAAATTTCTGAGACTCCAACACCCGATGACGGACAATCAGAAGAAAAATCCTCTGATGAAGTGCAGTCTATTAAGGCAGAAAACTCACAGACCGATAGCCAGGTGCTAGAACAGTATAAGATCATTCTCAGTCAGGCGGATTCTTATCCATATGATTCCACAGGAAGCAACATCCCCACGGGAAATTACAAATATGCCCTTGTACAGATGCAAAGCGACAATCCAATTCCTGCACTTCTCTTATCTCAGGAAACCCAAAATGGACCGTATTTCATACGTGTGTTTCAGTACAACCCTGACGACCAGACTATGTCCCAGCCCTCAGAAACCATTACGGAAGGCACTGCTGGAGTGGGCGGTTTCCGCGGCAGCTTAGGCATCATGAGAGATGGTAATGGATTATCACTCACTGAAGTTTCCAGCGGAACCGGAGACATGTCAGTTTCCCGCGTCACATTAGAAGGCGGTTCTATCAGTACATCGCCAGAATGGAATGGCCGTCTCGGAGATTCAGTTCCCGAAGCTTTAAACAGCGAAACGATCAACTGGAACGACGTCAGCAATACCGATGCCCTTGACAACTGGACGGCCGTTACCTCCAATTCAACCGAAGCCTCCAATAATACTGAAAACAGCTCAGAGGGAACTGCGTTGGAAAGCAGTGAAGCGCCAGAAGAAGCTGCCCTTCCCGAAGACAGCGGAAGAATTGTCTTTCAAGGTACTATTGACAACTACAGCTACGACCAGGTGATTGCTCTACAGGGAACGCCGGACCCCAACGGCGGCTCATCCACAGGTATGAGCTACCATCTGATTGTGCTAGATACGCCGCAGGTTATGGACCTGAGATCTGGCGGCGACCCGGGAACACGGAGCGGAGAAGTTTCCATGATCCGTATTTTCAACAGCGAAGGTCTAAGTCAATACAACGGACAGCACTTGACATTCAGCATTGATCCAAACCAAACCTACTGGCCCAGCGATACTTCACTGCCGGTAGGGCAGCCAGGTACCAGCGATATAAAAGTTCTAAACTGAAATCCGAAATATACACCGCCATAATGAGATCTTTTCTATTGAACAAAGTGGGCAGACCCACTTCAGTACCCCATCCCCTCAGTCTTTAAGGGGCACATCCCACTTTGCGCGCCGCCTTGCGGCGTGCGTATCCTTAGCGGAGCGTTTATGTAATAGGAAAAGGCTTTCCTATTACATAAAAAAATGAGATATTCCACGCATGGCACGGAATATCTCATTTTTTATAAACTAAACTCAAAATAAAATCCCAATATGATAAATCAAAAACGATGCAATCCACGCTACCGCACACTGTCCAAACACCATAGCGGCCGCCCACTTGCCTCCAAGTTCTCTTCGCACAGATGCAATTGCCGCCACACACGGAGTATACAACAGACAGAAGACCAACAGTGAAACCGCGCCCGGCACAGCCAAGCTATTCTGAAGCAATCCGGTACTTCCATACAGCACAGTCAAGGATGATACAACACTCTCCTTCGCCAAAAATCCAGAGATCAGAGAAGTTACAATCCTCCAATCTCCAAAGCCGACGGGAATAAAAATCGGTGCAAGAATACCCGCTGCAACAGCCAGAATACTGTTCTGAGAATCTGAAACCATATTCAGACTCATATCGAAATTCTGTAGGAACCAGATGACAATCGTCGCTATAAAAATGACGGTGAACGCCCTCTGTAAGAAATCTTTCGCTTTATCCCAAAGCAAATGCCCCACATTTTTTGCCCCAGGCATTCTGTAGTTGGGAAGCTCCATGACAAAAGGAACCGCCTTTCCTTTGAACTTCGTTTTCTTGAAAATCAGAGCCATTAATATTCCAGAAGCTATTCCAAACAAATAGAGTCCAATCATCACAATCGCCGCGTAATTCGGAAAGAATGCCGCAGTAAAAAACGCATAAATCGGCAGCTTTGCAGTGCAGCTCATAAACGGGGTCAGCAAAATGGTCATCTTTCTGTCCCTCTCTGAAGGAAGAGTTCTGCTTGCCATCACTCCGGGCACCGTACAACCAAATCCAATCAGCATCGGAACAATGCTCCTGCCGGAAAGCCCCAATTTTCTCAGCAGCTTGTCCATGATGAAAGCGACCCGGGCCATGTAACCGCTGTCCTCCAGAAGCGAGAGAAAGAAAAACAAAGTCACAATAATCGGTAAAAAGCTCAGGACACTTCCTACTCCGTTAAAAATTCCGTCTATCACCAGGGAGTGAAGAGCATGATTCACATGGGCTGTTTCCATCGCAGCGTCCACAGCCTCCGTCAGCCAAGTAACTCCCAGCTCCAATATACCCTGTAAAGTACTTCCGATTACATTAAAGGTCAGCCAGAACACAAGCCCCATAATTCCGATAAACGCGGGAATCCCCGTATATTTTCCTGTTAAAAACCGGTCAATTCTTCTGCTCCGAACCCGTTCCTTGCTTTCCTTGGGCTTTACTACCGTCGCCTGGCAGACACTCTCGATATACCGGAAACGCATTTGCGCGATAGCCGCTGCTCGGTCCAGCCCTGTCTCTTCCTCCGTCTGCTTTGCGATATGCTCCAAAGTTTCCTGTTCGTTTTCCGTAAGCTGAAGCTGCTCTAAAATCTTTTTATCTCCCTCTAAGATCTTGCTGGCAGCAAAACGAATGGGAATCCCATTTCTCTTGGCATGATCTTCAATCAGATGCATCACCGCATGTATTCCTCTATGAATCCCTTCTTCTTTTTCACAAAAATCAATGGACATCGGCGCTTCTTGATATTTCGCTATATGTATCGCATGCTGAATCAACTCCTCGATGCCCTCTCCCTTCGCCGCAGATATTGGAATCACAGGGACACCAAGGGCAGCTTCCATATCGTTTACTAAAACAGACCCCCCATTCTCTCTGAGTTCATCCATCATATTCAACGCGATCACCATGGGAAATCCCAGCTCCATAAGCTGCATAGTCAGATACATATTTCGCTCGATGTTGGTCGCGTCTACGATATTTATAATCCCTCTTGGCTTCTCCCTCAGAATGAATTCCCGGGTCACAATCTCTTCATTACTGTATGGAGACATGGAATAGATACCCGGCAAATCTGTAATCAGAGTGTTTTTATGTCCTCTGATTACACCGTCTTTCCGGTCCACCGTCACGCCGGGAAAGTTTCCCACATGCTGTTTTGCCCCTGTCAGCCGGTTAAATAGCGTCGTCTTTCCACAGTTTTGATTTCCCACCAACGCAAAAGTGAGTACTTCATCCTCTGGCAAAGGATTCTCGTTCTTCCGGTTATGATATTTTCCCCCTTCTCCATATCCTGGATGCGGTGTCTCTGAGCTGCGGACATCCATTCCAGAGGAAACCGGCGGATGTGCTTCGCTGATTTCTATATTTTTCGCGTCCTCCAGCCGGATAGTCAACTCATACCCATGGATTCTCAATTCAATGGGGTCTCCCATGGGAGCATATTTCATCACTGTGACCTCTGTCCCCTGAATCAAGCCCATATCTAAAAAATGCTGCCGCAAAGCCCCGCTTCCCCCCACGGAAAGAATCGTGGCTGTCTTCCCTATCTGAAGCTCACTTAGTCTCATAACCTCTTCCCTTTCTCTTTCGTTATCCAAGCTTTTCATTCTGCAAAAGCTTCCCGTTCCGCCAGGACAGCTCTGTTTCCAAAATATGCTCCAATTATATCATCTGAGAGAGGTTTATTCAATGCAGAAGAACTTCCTGCCAGGCTTATCGAGCAAAATACAAAGCGGATAACTTTTTTCTTCATAGTTATCCGCTCTGTATCTTATTCTAAACTGCCTCAGGCCATCTGACGGCTTGCTAATTGATAAAACACCCCTTTCTTCTGCATGAGTTCCTCATAATTTCCCTGTTCTACAATCACTCCTTGATCCATAACAAAAATCCTGTCACAATCCATAACCGTACTGAGACGATGCGCAATGACCATGCGCGTCGCTTTCAAGCCCGCAAGGCTCTCACAGACCATGGATTGTGTCACATTGTCCAGCGCTGATGTCGCTTCGTCAAAAAATAAAATCTTCGGTTTTCCTACAATCGCCCTTGCAATCAGAATTCTCTGTTGCTGTCCGCCCGAGATTGTCCCGCTGTTCTCAGATAGCACCGTATGAAGTCCCATCGGCATATCTTTAATATCTTTTTCCAGTCCTACTTCCTGAATAACCTGCTGTACTCTCTTCATTGTCGTATGGGGAGCTGTAATTGTAATATTCTCATAGATGCTTCCCGAGATCAAATTACCGTCCTGAAGCACCACGCCGAATTTTTTTCTCAATTCCCTCTTATCCATACTGTCAATATCTTTTCCGTCATAAAAAACTTTTCCTTTTTGCGGACGCTCAAACCCCAGAAGAATCTTCATCAGAGTAGACTTTCCGCAGCCGGACGCTCCCACGACGCCAATATACTCTCCTGGTTTAATATGAAAAGAAACGTCTTTCAGCACAGGGCCTGACTCTTTATCATACGCAAATGTTACGTTGGAGACCTCCACATCTCCAGTAAGAATCCCTGGCAGTACTGTGTTCTCCTCATACTCCGGTAGAGCAGACAGAATAGGTCTGCACCGCTGATACGCAGGTACCACTGCATTTACATCCAAAAAAGAGGAAACTACCTGCAACATAGCCCCGGAGAAAGAACCAAACGCTGTCATAAACGCCATAAAACTTCCGACACTCAGCCCCACATTTTTGCGAATCATAATATAATACAGTACAATAGAAAAAAATACCTGCAGCGCCGCTATCAGACTATCCACTACAATGCCCATTTTCTCTTTTTTCATGTAAATTTTTCTGGATTCCGCATAAGGCTTCAGGTATTCATATAGAGCCCGGTTTTCCACCCCTGCAATTCTGATTTTGGCGATTCCCGATAAAAACTGATACATAATAGAAGACAACTTTCCGTCTATTTCCATTTTCTTACCTTCGTACCGGGTCTGCCGGTATCCGATAAAACCAATCAGGAGCATAGCTGCCAAAATCATGACAATCGACACTTTCGCCAGATTTTTAGAATACTGAAACATTCTCCATAAATATAGCAAAGAAAAAACACCGCTTAGAAGAGTTTTCACCATGACATCTGCCATAACTTGAAAGATCGTTGTGATTCCCATGGCTCTCGAAGCCAAATCTGCGGATTCGTATTCCCGGAAAAAGCTTTCCGGAAGATTGAACAGACGATCGTAGGTAGCGCTTTGTACCGCATATTCCATTGCATTCATGCTTCGAAAGGTTGCTAAATTTTTCACAATTGTAAATGTGAGATTTCCTACCGTACACGCCAAAATCACCATGCAGATCTGCACCAGCCCGCTGCTGTCTGCCATCGGTATGAACTTGTCATATAACTGTTCATTTATCATAGGTAACAGCAGCCCTATCAGCGTTCCGATAAGCGCCATAATGCCGATATTCACAAAATCTCTCACATAGGCACTTTTCAGCCCGAAAGTCAGCAATTCCTTCCATCCGATTT